>Ga0209348_1000609_pt1 | contig 18333 bp, 13 predicted proteins | sample ETNvirenome_2_30_FD_184065 | JGI IMG/M metagenome (GOLD analysis project Ga0209348, IMG submission 184065) | Marine viral communities from the Pacific Ocean - ETNP_2_30 (SPAdes) (version 2) | ecosystem: Environmental > Aquatic > Marine > Oceanic | place: Pacific Ocean | collected 2013-06-22
TGAAAACAATAGACAAGTTGAAGAAGCCGCCGGACAAGCTGCAACGGCCGCATTCTTTATGTCGGGCGCCCTTCGAGCGGGTGCTCGAGCTAGCGGCTCTTTTGAGGCACTTAGTACCCTAAACTACATGTTTAATAGCGTTGGAGGAACTTTAGAGTCTAATCTAAAATCAATTACCTTTACTTCAGGATCTAACGAATTTAGATTGGATACAGCCGCACCAACAACTACAAATAGTCCGCCGTTCTATTATGTCCAAACTGGTAGTAGCGAAACAGATTACTTTAATAATCTAAGAAGCAGAATTAGCACTGTAACTCTTTGCAGCACCACCTATGATGTAATTGCAGATCAAGCAATGTACTTAGAAATGAGTTCTTCGCTAGCCGCCAATGAAGCTAGCAGTAATGGATTTTCCAAGGTTGGCACTAATGCAGAACTAAACAATACAGATGAAACATTCTATTTTTGGCTAGATTTATCTGGTAGTAACTTTGACGATGATACAAAAACAGAAAAAAAATATCTGCTTCAAATGTTTACAGGCAGCATTTCTGAAGGAAACGAAAATCTTTCTAAAGAACTTTTCATATCTTCGAGCGGTGATTTGCACTTTAATATTCATTACGGATCAAAAACCAGAAATTATACTCGAACTGGCTTTATGACGAAGTGGAAAAATAGCGGATTTATAAATCTGGTTGTGACTAATAAATATAGAGCAGGCATACCAATTAATAATGATACAGCTATCTTTGTAAATACCATTTCTCAATCGCTTGGCTTAAGTACTTCAGGCGGCGCCGTAAATAACGCAGCGTCTGAAAGAACTGTTTCTGACGGCGAATTGTATATTCTTTGTAGTGGCTCAGCCGGCAATCGCACTGGATTATTCCAAGGGAGTATAGCCTCGATTGGCTTTTTTAGCAAAGCTGTAACTGCGGAAGATAGAAACCAATTATATAATAATGGCTACATGCAACAGATCGATCAAAATAATTCTATTGATCCTGCCGACATAGAAAACTATTTTGTGTTCAACAATACATCACTGGGGGTTGATCCGAATTCTTCTATAAACACTTCTTTTAGTTTAACTGGTGAAATAACGGGAGGCTTCGGCCCTCTTTCCGCAAGATTCGCCCCTTCGGAACAAAATATAGCTATAGTAAGACGAGGCGGCCCAAATGAACCAAGATTCGCCCGCTTTAACTTAACTGCTGCTGTTGATATCGGAGATCAAGGCAATTCAACACTCAGTACAAACAATGGCACAGTATACAAATATTTTAGAAACACTAGCGCATTAACTGGCGGGACCTTCCCAAGTGGCTCTACTGATGGTTGTAAGTTACGGCTATTAACTATTGGAGACCAGAACGGTGTACTGACCGACGTCACGTTTGAACTAGATCAAAATGCAGGAGTTGACCCCGGCAATATTCAAGTGATAATAAATTACCCTACCAACACACAAGTGTGGAATGCGATGAGATCTGCAATCATTAGTAATACAAACTTTGATACCGTCTCATACACTTCGCTTGGTGATTATGCTTTATTTCAAATGACGTCTTCACTATTGGCGGCAAATGACAATGGAACGTTTACTTATACTCAATCTCCATCAGCATCCGCAAGAACTTCGTTTTTTGGACTTTCAAATCCCGGCGGTGGATTTAATGCTGTAGATTATTACAACATTATTGAAAGAGTTCGAGACGACTTAACGGGGTCCCAATCTTCAATCACAACAAAGTTCTCGGCACCGGGTGGTCCGGAGATTCAATCTCGAGGCTATCTAGATGTTAAGAATCAAGAAATGTCGGTCTATAATGCACTGCCTTATAGAAACTTATTGTTAAGACAATCAGGTTCAGGTGAAGTTGGCAGAATAAGAGTAAATGATATTCACAATAACAGGTTTGGACTATATACTCACCTGAGAAGACATAGCGGTCAATTTGGTTTTGATACTGGTGTGGGCTCACCTACAACATCAGGAAGTTATGTTGCAACTGCATCTTTCCACAAAATTCAAAGAAATGGTATGAAAAGGCTTAATTTTAGTGGAATAACTGTTGTTACAGGGACTATTTATAATAATGGCTTTTATCAATCATGCATACCTCAATCTGATTTTCAATATAGCTGGATTACATCTTCAATCGGAGAAGACGTGAAATATCAAAGAATTTTAGGCTTTGCACCTTCAACTGGATTTGTTTCATCATCCGTTGGATTACAAAGTGCGATTATCTTCGCATCGTCATCAACGCTTATAGGGAGTGAATAATGTCAAGAAGAAAACTATTTGTTGACTTTGTGGGACTAAATACGCTCGTTAGCAAGTCTTTTGCAACAGAGCCATATGATAATGTGTTAATTGCAGGCGAGCACTCAACTACTAATTGGGCACTTTCTGCATCTGAAGAGTTAGTTGGAATTAATTTAAATCGTAACGGCCCATATAATTTTGCAACTTTTAAACAAATAAGGATTCACGAAAACCCACTAACTCGATATCAAAGAAAGAACAATGTTTTTTCTTTTTCAAAAAGACCAGAACAACTTGAGATCAAAGATGCAAACAACAAAATATTGAGAGTATCAGAAAAATTTGGACCTTTAGTTACTTTCAATGAACCAGCGGTAGCCTCTTCATATTATCCTCTTGTCTATAACATGGGGCATTATGTTGGAGAAGATAAATTATTTATTCAAAGGTTTGGTCTTGCATTTGATTATGCAAACAATATTAGCTATTTTAGTAATGATGAGCTGAACAAGTTGTTGTTACTTGATGATTTGGATGATGAAGTATATGAAGAAATCAAGGAGCTGTATCTAGATGGCGCCTTAGAATCTAATAAGTCAGAGATAAATTATTTTGAGTTTCTGCGCTATAAACAAGATATCTTTCCTCGAGAGATAAACAAATACAAAACCTCAATAAGACAGAGAACAAACTTTCAGAATGATTTCTGGAGAGATCTTAGATCCGAAAGAACAAGAGACAAGTTCGTCGGTTTTGATTTGGATAATATTGGCTCCTCTATAAATCGACAAAGAAAAATATCAATGTGGCCTCTTGATGCTCCTGAAGATTTTTTGACGCGAACAACGATAGAAATTGGTTCGGGGTCAAATAATGCTGATGGTAATCCCGGTATACTACAGAATAAATTTTGTCATTTTAGTGATACTACCAGTGGCAACAAAAGAGTAGATCTAACCCCCGGACCAGTTTATAATAGATTGCATACGGTCATCACCGCTTCTTCTGTGGTCGGCCCAAAAGGAATTACGATCCCAGAAACAGCCAGCCAAACTGTTGGAGAAATGTTTCAGGGAGACGCTTTGTGGGAGGCTCCGGCACAAGCCGGCATTAATCCGTCTTTCAATACATACGATGAATATATTTCAGATATTAGACCTACCGGAAAAAATTACGCAATTGTACCAGAGTTCAGAATAAGTAACCATGTTGAGACCTTATTAAAAAAAGGAAACTTGACGAAAATAAATTCTTTTTTCGAAATCACTGGTGCCAACGATAGCAAAAAATCATCTGATGAGAATCAATTTTATGAGACGTATTCAACCACAGATTTTATGCGTCATTTTGCAACGATTAAGGATGATCATAAAGACTTTGAAGATCCATCCACAATTACATTGACTTGCAAAGGTATTAAAAAGTTTATTGCGTATGATTCTTTCTATCCTCAAAAACGAAGCGTTGACCTAGGTAGACAATTCATAAAATCATATTCAACAAATTTTGATGGATATAATCAAATCTTCTTAGATCCAATGTTTGCGCCCGGTGTTTTTTATAATACAATTAAGGCTGGAATTGCGGTCGATTATCCTATAATTGGGACCAATGATTTAACAATGTCGTCCTATATACCAACTGGCTCTAAAGCAGAAGCAAAGCTTCTTTATGGAGTTAATAATCCAAGAGATGGAGAGAATGTTCGAGTTAAAAATGTAACTTTTACTTTTAGAAATTCTCCATCCGCTAATACAGATGTTCAAATTGGTGCTGACTCAGATACAACATTTGCAAGTCTTGGTACAAAAGTTAATGGCTTACACGGCCCAAGTAATGTTGAGGTTTTTGTATCCGGTGGAGCACTTAATACTTTATTTTTTATTACAGAGAATGTAGGTGCTGCCGGAAATAATTATGTACTATCAACAACGGCAAATGACGCTGTAGTATCTATAACATCTTGGGCCGGCGGCAGTAATCGTCTTGGTGAAGGGATGATTGATGACACTGAAGCTATACGCAAAAGAATTCCTTTTGAAGCACTTGTTGAGCCGGAAAAACATTTATCAAATTTCATTCTTATTCCAAATGTCCCAGAAACTTCTGGTTCTTATAATGCTACGGGCTCTTGGGATGGAAAAGGCGATAATCTTTATACAAAAATGACCTCTAACTTTTTGGCAGAATCAGTTGATTTGTTTTTGAACAACTCACAACTAACAACAATTGTATCCGAAGAGCAAGGCAGCGACAACTTTGGTATCGCTGAGTTTGGTAAACCTTACGCCATGAGGCTAAAGATGTTCAGAACCTATACCAGAGGTAATAGTTTTAACCCAAGAACTCAAGATCCGGATGGTTCTGCGGCATATTTTGGTGGATATATACCGCCACAACAAAGAAGAGGTCAAGAGACTTTAACAATGTATTCTAGGCCATCTGCCTTTGGCCCACCAGTGGCTAACTATAGACAAAGTGATCAAAGTATATTTTTTGATTCAAGAAATGGATTCAATCCTCTTTACACACCCCCTTATTATGACGGTGAAGCTTGGATTGATTTTATTTGGAAAGCACCTGATGCTGGTTCAGCAGCACAACTAGCAGGCCAAACAACAGGTAAATTTTCTTTATCACAAATATTATCAACTCTTACAGCTTCTGCTATGCGATTTTCGCCGGGTTATTTCTCTTATGATCACTTCAATGACATACAAATGTCTACCGAAGGTCCATTGGATACGTTTAGTACTTTAGTTTTCGATAACATCAAATCACCAGTATCAAATCAATTTAGTAGAGATTACAATATATTCAGTGCAAAAAGAATAAATTATAATTCAATGCAGCTTTTTGCAAGTATAAATCCTCTACAAACAGGAAGGGTTGTTAGCAGAGATCTGGAAAATGATACACTTTTAAATGAAAACATTGAACAGGTTATTGATACAGATAAAGGCGCAACCAATGCCCGTTGGGTTATACAAACAAAGTTTGAAACACCAATATTGAACTTCAAAGATGTAAATGTGACAACACCTGCTGCAATGGATTGCTGTCAAACCCCTCGAGGTATGTGGCATCAATACGGTGTGATACCGGAAAATAATGAAGGTATTTATTTGCAGGTGCAGGACTTACCCTCTTCTTGGCTTAAATTTGGCACGCATGACAACCAAAATCAAAAAACTGACTGGCATTTAACAGGTTCGTTAGCGGATGTATGCGGCTTTTCTCAAACGCCAGTAAAACTAGGACAGGTTGCACAAGGCCGAGTTGTTAGAGAGGCTGTTGTGGCTATACCTTACATTGAAGAATCTGGTGTGAAGAAATTCTTTGAGATCAATCAAGACAATTATTTAAATGCAAAAAGATTTTTTCAAGCTACTGACATTGTAAATAAAGGCGGGAGTCCATCAGCACTTGGATTAGGAGACCCAGAATTTTTTGAAAAAAGATCTGGTGCCTCTGTTATTGACCAAATAAAGAAAATGAAGAGATATGTTTTTCCTCCATCGATGGATTTCGTGACATATTCCGATGTCACACCATTCGCAATGTACATATTCGAATTTGAGCATACGTTTACTCAACAAGATCTAGTTAATATATGGCAAGGGCTGCCTCCCGAAATTGGAACAGAGCCACAAATATCAGCAGATTCTGTTTCTAACAAGCTTCTTGCTAATGAGCTTCTTGGAAATGGCGCTGGAGATGATAGATCGAGAATAGGAAAAGATCTAAATACAGAAATACGCTGGATGGTATTTAAAGTTAAGCAAAGAGCAAAAACAAATTACTTTGATAAAGTTGTTGGAAAGAAAGCAGGCTATGGACAAGCCGCTGCCGCCGCTGGTTTTTCAACAAATGCTCAAAGCGAAACAGCACAGCAATCATTGATTACATACAATTGGCCGTATGATTTCTTTTCTCTCGTAGAACTAGTTAAGATTGACGCTGAAGTTGAATTTTCAAATATTCCGGAAGGTAAGTTTGAGCCCAAACAAACCACGGTACCAGATAAGGTTCAACAGTTTGCAGCCAATCTTTCCGGTAGACGACGTAGATGACATTCTTCAACAACAAAGAACAAGTTATCAAATTTGAACTTACTCCATATGGTCGATACTTAATGTCTAGGGGTAAGCTGAGACCACACTCGTATGAATTTATTGACGATGATATTATATACGATGATCAGACAATGTCTGGGTCCGAAATACAGAATCAGACATATGAAAGAATAAAGTTTGAAACTCCAAAGTTGATTCCAAACCCAAATAAATCTTTTATTAGCCCTATAACTTACGAAAATGTTTTGAACGATTTTGGCTGCATTCCAAAGCATGGTTTTACTCTGCACCAAAGTGCTATTGGTAAATCAAGCGCAGAAACTAAAAAAACGCCTGCTTTTTCTATGTTAATGTTGGATGGAGAGATTTCAGGCGTTCTTCCCGTATATAACGGAAACTCTGTCTTGACCAACACGGGCTCTTTTGAAAATCACATGGTGCCTCAAATAAACTATAATTTAAACTTTGTTTTAAAAAGAAGACAAGAATCTAGATTTGCCCTCAATTCAGACATTAGACTCAGAAGTCAGACCTTTGATGACGGAAAGTTGATGTATGTCCAAGAAGACAACATAATGACGTTTTTAAAAGAAAATGGCTCAGATTATGAAAAAGAAAACTTTGAGATTGAAGTATTTGAAATAACAGATGCACAATACAATAGCGGCTCTATAGCTGTACCAGAATCACTAAGAAGGCTTTATTTTGAAACCAGAGAGCCTAGATTACAAAATGGTATGATTACTGACCCATTAGATCCCGCTAATGTTGTTAGTGAAAATCGAAACAAACTTGTATTTACATATTTTGAATTACTCGTGGATAGTGAGATTGATTCAATTGAACTTTGTGAAAACATCAAAGAAATAAAAAGAGATAATCTATATGTTGATGATGACCTAGTTTGTCCTGAAGACGAAGATCCGAGAAGATTCAATATATATGCTACTCGTGTAAGCGCAGATGATTTAGAGGATTGTGATTAATGAGTATTCCTTCAATTGGATTAGAAAACTTACCAAATGTTTATTTTAATTCTGTTTCTATAAATGAGAACAAAATAAGCATAAAACTTTCGATGAAAGATTTTATTGAAAATCCTCTCTGGTCTGATTCGGAAATCTTAAAAGATAAATTAAAAATAAAAATTATTGTTACTCACTATAAAAGCGCACCCAATGAGGCACTCCCTACTAATCAAAGAGAAATGAAACAATTGTCAATGGCTATCAAAGAAGGTCAGGCTTCCGTTCATGACTTTCTATTAGATTCATATTTTGAAATTGGCGCCCAAAGCTATAGCGAAAATGAGACAATCCCTACAGATGATATAAATAATTTTTACTACAATTTTGTTTTTTCAACAGATATTGTTGATTTAGAGTCAGACAATATTTACGCTTTTGCATTGTGCTATATTGATCTTCAAGACTATAACTTGGAATATACAGATTATAAATTTTTTGACGGCCCAACAGCTTCAGAAACAATAAAAGAAAACGGAAGTCCAAAAGTAAAAGGAACTTTGTTCAGGCTACCAGATGGCTCTATATGGTCTGGACCTGTTCATCAACACGAAGGGACTTTTATGGAAGGCTCCTTTCATAAACAACAAGCACACGAAGACTTAACAACGTCTGCCGTTGACTCAAAGGTAAGTCAATTTATAGCAGATGTTTTAGCTGGTCATCGAGACTCTACGACCCTTCCGGAATTAGTTGGAGGACAAAACACTGGATTACAGGTGATACCTCCTTATGATGAGTTTTATCATTTTGATAATGATAAAGAATATAATATTGTCGTTATCGATACTGCCAATCTTGCATTAGCCAACTTTGAATCAGCTAGGTCTTTGTTTAATATAAATCAAAAATATTTTTATAAATTAATGAAAGATTTTTCTGTCTTACAGTTTGAAATTAGAAAGTCTGCAATTAAAAACAGAGTAGACTCATTAGATATTGGAACTAAAAATTGGTCTTATGATGATACAACAGAACAAGTTCTAGCAAGAACAGTAATGACAGATGGACAATTTGAAGAAAGATATGAGATGAGATTTTTCTCTCAACAGTATAATGTCAACCCTAATCTGTTAGTGGAAAGCAAAAACAACTCTTTTGATATCAACACAATTTCTACTTTTGATCAATCTGAAAAAATAGGATATATAAAGCCATTACCATCAAATGAGGAATTTTTATATAACTTAATGGTAATAGACGAGCAATTTTACAATGATCCTGAAGCACGAGATTATAAATTAAAATTAACATTAGATATTACGGATACTTTTAGAGAACAATTAACCAGAACTAGGAACCAGTTATCGGATGTTATTACTGAGCTTGACTTGGTATATGGAAGTTTTTTTGGAAATTATGACAAAAATAGGATCATAAACTTTTTTCTAAACAATGGAATAACACTGGACAACAATTTAAAATTTATATCTGTCTCAAGTGAAGAGTTATATAACAAGGGTATTTTTACGAAAGTAAAAAATTCATTAAGAGATGTATTGCTAGCATTGATGTCTGATGACGATGTTATAGAAGGCATAATTACAAATATTATTACTAGCATGTATGTAAACACAAATCCAAAAGAAAACTTTTTGGAGGTAATTTCTTTTTTAACTAACTTAATGAACAAGCTGTCTGACAAATATAATTTAAATTTTTCTAATCCAAACTCTGTTCTTAATAATTCACGATTAGTCAGAGTAGAGAAAAAAATAGATAAAGTTATTTTCACACAAAACATCGCAGAGGGTTGCTTTAGTTTTTATGATAAAAAAATAGAAAATAGAATATTAACCTCTAACGATTTAATAAATCGTGGCAATCAAGAATATAATAAATTTTTTGATCGACAGCTTTTGTCAGGCGAGATTGCGCAAGTTTCCTCAGATCTTGATGAAAGATCGAGTGAGCAGTTAGTGAACTTTGAAAAAACAAAATATACTTTTTTCACACCGACTAGTTTTAATGTTGGCGATGAGACCATAGATTTATCGCAAGCAGATATATCTATATTTGATGAAAAAAAACATGATGTCATAACTAATCATATGTTTAATGTCAAATCGAAACCAAAAAAAGCAAGAAGGTCCGGCTTAGCCAAATCTAGAAAAAAACTTGGACCAAAACCAAGGCGTGGAAAAAAGAAGTTATTATCTACTATTAATATAAAAAAACCTTTTAGAAAGTCTATTGCCGCTGGTGAAGACACAAAATTTGAGGACGCTAAAGATTATCTAGGATCTGACAGCTTGTTCAACTTTGTCAAGCTAGGAACGAGAAGAAAAGAATTGAAAAAAGATGAGACTCCAACCACTTTGATCAAAAAATCTTTCTCACAAGATAGAAAAATTAAAAAATTTAGTAAAATATCTTTAAACAATCAAGACTCTGATTTACTGAAAAACAAAAACAATATTGATTTTTCTTTGATGCCATTACAATTTAGAGCCTTGGTGTTATCAAATTATGGTCTTTCAAGATTTTCTTTTCCGCTTGAAGAAGATAGGCTGATTGAGAACGCCAGATTTGGTACTGCAATTAATAATATTTTTAATAGAATTAAAGTCGCTCAATATATTGACGCATTTGAATTACACAAAAGCGGTTTAAGAAAACTAAGTTCGCCAATATACAGAGATCTAGATCTGTCTGCATTGCAGTCTGGTAAAACTTTAATGATAAAATTAAATAACTATAAAAATTTGTTTTTAGATATGCAAGAAGAAGATGAGATTCCAGCCATAAACAATACATTTGTAATCGAAGGAACTCAGGCAATCAACCCAGCATCAAATGAAAATGTTGATAACGATGTAATAACTTACGATAGGCAAATCAAAGAATACTCTACAACAAATATAATTAAACAAAATGAAAAAAGAAAAGAACTAACTAAGTTTGTAAACGAGGAATCTCAATTGACACCAGCTAGCAATCGTCCTACTGTGAATCCAACGACATCCTTGAGACCAACTAGATCGGGAAGATCAGATAATCAAACGACATCGTCAAGACCAACTAGGCCGGGAAGATCAAATAATCAAACTACAACAAGAATCAGTATTGGCACATCTGGTACAGGAGGAGGTTATTAATGTCTTCTAACAGAGTAATTGACGGCTCAAGTATTTTTACTGGGAATGATGTAGGTAAAGATCAAATAAAAAAAGAATTTGGTGTTTTTTATGAAATAGAAAACGGCACCGTGGTTACAAAAACGACTCAAAATTCACCATATGTTTTAACACTTGGCCCTGTCCAAACAGACAACACTGGACTTCTTCCTTTTTACACTCAAACCATGAGAATCAATTCTGCATCATATGTCTCCGACTACGATGAGTGGATTACTAATTTACAACAAAAATTCATTCCGAGTGCTGAATATATTGATCATTACTTTATTGAACCCAGTAATCGCTGTAAAACTGACCCTGCGAACAATTTTGAATCATATGAATATGAATTGTTATCAAAACAAGTGCCTCCTTTGTCGTTGCCAAACATATACGATGGACAAGAGTTTCCGTTGCCCGAAGAGATGACAACTTATTTAGATCAATTTTCTATTAACAATGTTGAAGTAGAGCAGCGATCGAATGTTTTTATGGGTGACACTTCTTTGAATATAAGCAGTGGTCCTCCAGTGGGACCAATTGATCCTTTTGAGCCACCAGTATATGGGCCTTATATATACGAAACATACAATTCTTATATCAAATTGTCGTTAGACACCTCGGTGTCTTTACAAGATCAAGCCACAACTCATTTTTTATTTAAAGAAACAGGATTAACAAACAAGCTATTTTCTTTTTTCAAAAGAACAGCAGGAGTAAGATTGGATTTTTATTCCGATTCTCAAAACACAATGACAGAATTAAATGTCAAGTCCTTGACTTCTTTTCTACAAGACTATGATCTTGTGTTTTTTCCGGAACAAGATGACGAAAAATTCTATAGAGACTTTCCGGAGCCGTCAACTTTTGAAGCGCAATTTTTAAGATTAGAGATGTTGTCTCGAGTTAGAGACCACATTAGCACAAAGATTAGAAAAAGCTTTCAGTCTTTGATAGTTGATGGAGACGCATGCCACTCTTTGTTGATTGGATACAAAGTCGAGAAGTTTAGAGAAAATACTAACAACCCGGTGCAGACAATTTTTATTATGTCTCCAAATGTTAATAACTACTATGACTCTTTGATCTCATATGATACAGTATACAACTACAAATTCACAGCCATAACCATGGTTGTTGGAAATTCATATGCTTATGTTAATCCAATTGTTGAAGAAGAATTGGCACAAGTTGTTATGACTTTCGTAAACAGGCCATCAGTTCAGTTTTTAGAAATGCCAATTCTGAGTCAAGATATGATTGCGACTGATATTCCAAATCCAGTTCCAGAAGTTGCTTTCTTCAACGAGAGAGGCAACAAAAATGAAATAATCATTGCACTTGACCAAGCAACGATTGTTGAGCACTCTTTCGAAAATAATTATCCAATTTATTTTAACAAAGACTCAAATGCGCAAAGAAAAGTCTTCATACAACAGAAAGAGCAACAAATTCAATTTAGCGATCTGTATACATCAAATCTTTACGAAATATACAGAGTTGACGAGCCCCCGTCTAGATTTTTAGATTTTGAAAACAATCTTTTGACAATTGTTGGTGAAGCAGGGGTTAATTCTACAGACAATTTATATAGAGATATTGTGGTACCACAGAAAAAATATTACTATTTAATAAGAACACTTACCAATTTTGGTATACACTCAAACCCAACAAGAGTTTATGAGGTCGAATTAGTACAAGACTCAGACGAAACTTATTTGAATTATAGTGAATTCAAATTTGAACAAACCAAACTAACAAATTTAAATAAAACATTTAAAAAGTTTATGCAAATAAAGCCCAACTTATCTCAAATTGCCTTGAAGCAATATGAAATTCTCGATAACTCAACACCGGATAATTACGATACATCAGTGGTAGGCGTAGAACCAGAAGTACTTTGGGGCAAAAGATTCAAAATACGGATCAAATCTAAAAAAACGGGCAAAAAAATAGATTTAAATGTAACATTTAATTTGGTAGATGAAAATAATCAACCAACTAATTAATAGTGTATTAGGAGAAAAATATGGGATTCCAAGACAATAGTGGCGATATTATTCTAGACGTCGTCCTCACAGATGAAGGCAGAAAGCGTTTGGCCAGAGGAGACGGAAGTTTTGAAATCGTCAAGTTTGGATGCGGCGACGATGAGATTAACTATGGCCTCTATGATTTAACCGCAAGCTCGGCACAACAAGATTTGTCTATTTTGCAAACCCCTGTTCTAGAGGCTTTTACAAATAATGCTTCATCAATGAAGTCGATGCTTGTTTCAATTCCTAGAAACGATATTCTTTTCATGCCAATATTGAAGCTTAATGAAAAGCAAGTCCAAACACAAGTTGGAACAGCGGGATCCTTTATTGTGGCTGTAGATGCTGATACACAAGATAACAGCTCAAAAGGATTAAATACCAGTATTGGTTATATTAACAATGCGCACCAACAGGGTGTACTATTTGGCAATAACCCAGAAATTGAGGTTAGCTCTTTTATTAAGGTTGATGCTGGTATTGATGGTGGGTCTTTAATTGAGGTCCCTGCTGACCTAGCAGAGGAGCAATTTATGATTATGATCGACCATAGACTTGGAAGATTGGTGGATACAAGTGGTAAAACTTTCTTGAGACCAGTTGCTATCGATGATGATAATATTGCAACTTATCTTGTATCTATTACAGATGGAAACAATTTTGTTAAGCAACCATCTCAGTTAAGCTTAGATGCTAACGATAGTCCAATCAACGGCCCGCTATCTTCAACATTAGAATTTAAAATCAGGTCTTCCCCAGATTTAATCAACAGCAATTATTTGTTTAACCTGATCGGAACCACGGCAGACATAGCAAATAACACCGGTAGTGGTAACTCTTCCTGTAAAATTATTGACTCATATGTTCGAGTTACCGGAAGAAACATTGGGTATTCAATTGACATCCCAGTTAGATTTGCAAAATTATAAGGTGAATTAAATGGCTAGTATTTATAAAACAATTAGAAGCGAAGATATCGCATCAACAAGAACTGTACTTCATGAGTCTATTCCTCTAACTGGTACAATTGTATCTGGTACCTATACAGACTTGAACATCAAAACATACGGACATGGTATGTTTGAATCTGTTTACGATTATCCATATCTTAGTTCATCTGCGAATCATATTTTTGATCTTACGGTCGGAATTGCAACCGGGTCAACTCTGTACAGCACTATTTCAAATCAAAAGTTGAAAAAAAGAAACATTTACGATCAAATGGCTCAAGTTCTTATGGGCTATGATAAAAATGGAAATATCAATCGTTTTGATACTGATGGCGATCTGTTCACAACCACTACTGACAAAATGAACGAAGTTGTATTTGTAACGTTATCTAGATTGCTTGTGAAAGACGAGATTCAAAAAGGCACCTTTACCTTAGAGCTGGGAGCCAATTCTGCGTATGCAACTCCTTTTTCATCTAGAATAACGGTTAAGGATGTCGGAGCAGATTCCGATTATAGAGTTAACTCACCAACAGGTGAATACGGTATCCTTTATGTTAGTAACAGCCAAGGTACACCACTATTTGGTGGTGTGTTTGATCCAAATTACTCAGGAAACGGAAAAGAGAGAGCGGTTGGTTTACTTTTCTATCAAGCCGGCGTAGTTGCATTAACATCTTCAATCTTCAAAGGAACTGCTGAAAGCGGATATCTTTCTTCCTCTGTCGATTGGCAACATGCTGGAGAAAATATTACCGCCTCATTTACTGGATCAAATATTAATGTTAGTGCTGATGCTCTGAGACATAGATTTTATAATCTATCATTTAATAACTCAGTCGAGCTTAACTCGACAATTTACTTCTGTCACCTAGGTGCAAACGAGTTTAACTATTCTTCAAACCCGACATACCTTAGTGGCTCTCAGATTAAAGTCAAGAACCAGTCAACTGATGATCCTGTATCTTATTTGACAACAATTGGTCTTTACTCCTCAGACAATCAGCTTATGGCTACTGCTAAGTTATCTGAGGCGATCAAGAAAACTCCTGCGACTTCTCTTACATTCAGGGTGCGCCTCGATTACTAATGTCAAAGTTCAAGTTCAATAAAGAAGACGTTTACGTCAATAGAACTAAAACTTATCCGGACTATAAGATATTTGTTAATGACGCAAACGTCACCATCAACAATGATGTTGTGACCAATGCGTCAACAGCAGTGTCTGCCGGATATCAAACTTTGTATGAATATAACTTTGATACTAGATTTGATTACATTCATCCTTTTATAATAGACGGAGAAAATGCAACAAGACAAGTGTTTAGGTCAATGGTGCCCTCATCGGGTTCCGTGATTTATAACTCTCAGAATCCAAACTGGGCTCAATATGCCAACTTGTTGCCCGGTAACGGCCAGAATATCACTTCTTCTTATCTCGCAATGACTTCCTCCTTGGAGAGAATAACGACCGTATCCTCATCTAATTACATTCATGCTATTCGCAATGTGTCAAGAAACTATTATCTATACAGCACTGCATTTAAATTGACATCGTCTTTGCAAGACTCAACAATGACAATGATCAACATACCACAGTTGTTTTTCGGTTCGGCTATTAAAAAAGGTTCAGTTGAGCTAAACTTCTATGTAACCGGCACGCTGATAGCAAGAGCAAGAGACGAGGCACAAAACGGTGAACTAAAACAAACTGGCGATGGCATTACATCAACTGGCTCTGGCTCAGTTGTCGGTTTGGTATATTATGATCATGGTTTTATGTTGCTTACATCTTCAGCCGCTCTGTACACGTCTTCATCTTTGAATAGGTGGCTAGACTTTGGAACCGGACTTCACGATGGAACTAGCTCAGGGGCTGGACTGGAAGATCGATCATTTGAGATTAAATACAAAGGCACAAGCTATGTCAACACAATGACGATGTTCTGTCATGCTAAGGCTGGTGATTTGAACCTTTCTAATAATCCGACCTCACTAGATTATTCAACAGAGACAAAGTTTACTCTCTCAGATACAGGATCTACTAAAGGGTTTGAGGAAAGACAAAAAAGTATAAAAAATGTTGTCTCCTCAAGCTTTGAGAACTTAAACGATGATTTTAAAAAGACAACATATATATCAAAGATCAATATGTATGATGACAAAGGAAATCTTATCGGTGTTGCTTCACTAGCTCAGCCAATAAGAAAAGAAGAAAATAACGATTATACATTTAAAATTGAATTAGATACTTGACAAACGACTAAAAGTATGTTATAATATATTATGGAATTAAAACGAGTTATTTTTGGTATTGACATCAGTACCTCACGAATCGGCATCTCAGCCGTTACAACAGATGAAAAATTAGTGTTTGCGGACACCATCACATATAAAAGAAAAGATCTGTCGCTGGAAGACAAAGCACACCTCTTCGAGAACACTCTCGGCAAGATAATGCAGATTGAGCGTCTTCACCCTCTTGCGGTGTTTGTCGAGGAACCCTTTACAGCATTTGGCGGAGGCAAGACAACCGCCAACACAATGGCGAAACTTCAACGATTTAACGGAATGTGCTGCTATGCTATTCATAAAAGCATCTTCAATCTTTCAGCCCAGTTGCTCCCAGCACGAACCTGTCGCTCTCTTAACGAGATCAAGATTCCCCGAGGATCCAATACAAAGAAATTAATTATTGATTGGGTCTCCGCAAAATATCCAAAAGATTTCACATACGAGTTGACGAGACACGGTAATCCAAAGCCCGGCACTGATGATAAAGCAGATGCTGTCGTTGTTGCTCTGGCAGGTCTCAAAAAATATAAAGAATCTATTTGACAAAACGCTTATGCTGTGTTATCTTATATACATCGAGGCACAACATGAACGAAAAAATTAAAATCATCAATAACATTCTTGGCTCTTCCCGCAGAGTCAAAGACGAGCATCTTTACCACTGCCCTTTCTGCAAGCACCACAAAAAGAAAATGTCGGTCAACTTTGCAAAGAATTACTTCAAGTGCTGGATATGTGATGCGAGAGGTAAGAACATTTACCGAATGGTCCGTCGCTTTGGAACCTACGATCAGCGACAAAAGTGGCTTGAACTTGACGGGCGGCTTGATCTCTCCGAGTTCGATAAGTTTTTCGCCGAGATGAATGAAAAAGAAATAAAGCAAACAATCTCCATCCCCGATGAGTTCGTTTCGCTTTGCAACAAGAACCTTCCAATGTCCGCAGCCAAAGCACTTGAGTATCTCAGGTCCCGAGGCATAACAAAGAAAGAGATTCTTGATTGGAAGATTGGCTATGCAACAGGAGGCAAGTATGGCGGCCGCATCATTATCCCAAGTTTTAATTGGGATGGTAATTCTAACTACTTTATTGCTCGTTCTTTTGTGGGCCATCAAAGACGATATTTGAATCCACCTGTTGGTAGAGATATTGTCTTTAATGAACTATTTATTGATTGGGATGAAGACATTAATATTGTCGAGGGTGTCTTCGATGCGATTGTCGCAGGTCCCAACAGTATACCAATCTTGGGGTCAACTTTGCGAGAAAACTCCCGCTTATTTCAACAAATTGTAATGAACGATACTCCGGTATATCTTGCATTAGATAATGATGCAGAGACCAAAAGAAACTGGATTATCAAGTCCTTTTTAAGGTATGACATCGAACTATATATTGTTGATACATCTGGTTGTGAAGACATTGGCTCAATGTCGAGAGAAGAGTTCGCTCTTCGTAAGTCTCAAGCGAGACCAGCAGATTTGGATGAAATATTGATATTCGACAAACTGAGGGCTATATGAAACTAGAGCTTGGAGATCTGGTTCAACTTAATCAGCAACGAGCGTTAGGAAAATGGTATGTTCCGGAACTTCCGATACAAGGTATGGGGGTCGTCGTTGACATACATGGTTTACAGGTTTGGGTTTATTGGATTAGTAAACGCCGAACAACACAATTACCAAGAAATTTATTAATTAAAATACTTGACAAGAAAGACTAAACAGGTTATATTGTATACACTCAAAAACAAAAAGGAGACGTTATGAGTATTATGTTATTTAGCATGCTTTGGGCATGTTCAGGAAAATCTGATGAAGATTCCACTGCTGAATCACAGCCCGCCTCAGAGCCCGCTGAAGAGCCAGCAGATTCAGGATCTGAACCAGAAGATACAGCAGATGATTCAGGAGGTGAATAATGAATATGCTACTATCATTTCTAATTGCGTGCGGTGGTAACACTGCCGAAAATACGGAAGTTGTTAATACTACGGCAACGGTAACCGAAGAAGGTATTGAGGTTGTTGAAACGACAACGACCGATGAGACCACGACGAATGAAGTCACGACGGAAACCACAACCGGTACTACGACAACGACCGAGACAACAGAAAATAATAATACAGAAACTACGAACAATAACGAGTAGTTCATAGGGTTTGCGGCTCCCTCCAAAAGCCGCTTTTCTTTTATGGAGGAACTATGAAAAAGATTGCAGATGGAAATTACAGAGAACTTATCGCAGATGGAATTACGCTAGTTGACTTTTATGCATCTTGGTGTATGCCCTGCTTGCGAATGGAAAAACAAATTGAAGATTTTGCTTCAAAGAATCCAAGCGTCAATGTATACAAATACGATGTTGATCACGGTGTTGATATTTGGACCAAAGTTAAAAATGAGTTCAATATAAGGTCAATCCCTTTTATTGTTCTTTATCAGAACGGAGAAGTCGTAGCTTCTCAGATTGGATATAAATCTTCGGAGGAATTACAAAAAATACTTGACAATATTAAATAAACGTGATACAATAAATAAAAGGAGGGCTTATG
>Ga0209348_1000610_pt1 | contig 18264 bp, 26 predicted proteins | sample ETNvirenome_2_30_FD_184065 | JGI IMG/M metagenome (GOLD analysis project Ga0209348, IMG submission 184065) | Marine viral communities from the Pacific Ocean - ETNP_2_30 (SPAdes) (version 2) | ecosystem: Environmental > Aquatic > Marine > Oceanic | place: Pacific Ocean | collected 2013-06-22
CTGTATCTTTTAAACCACCACTTGCTTTAAATAAAGCAGCAGCTAAAGCTGCTTTACCTATAGGACTTTTAGCAACTTTCTTAACAGCTTTTTTAGCTTTTCTTACAATTTTACCTAAAAAGTACCCTTGTCTTGGTTCTTGTAAACTCATGATTCCACCCATGTTTCGAAGTTGTCTTTCCATTTGTAATCTTGAAATTGCCATAATTTATCTATCTTATTTTGTTTTACCTAGAAAATCAAGGCTTGGCATCACCACTGTCACGTCTCTTCTGATGTCCTCTGGTGATATACCCTTTGACTTCCATTCTTCGTCATTAGCGTATTCTTCGCCTGTTTTCTTATTTGTTATCTTTTCTATTATTTTCTCTGGTTTTATCTCTGTCATTATGATGTTACCTCTCGCGGCTGTATTTCTAATATTGAAGCTATGACGTGCAGCTCATTCGCGTCAGAAGCTTGTACCTTTAATATCTCACTTTCTTCCATTACAAGTGGGTTAGTTAAAAGCTCTGTTGTAGTAATCGTTGCTATAGTCTTTGTTTTAAATAGACTAAATATATTACCACTAGCATCCACCAAAGTAACATCTATATTGCAACCAGATCCTGAATCATTAGAAACCAATATAGATTTTACTACGGATGTTTTAGCACTTGGCACCGTATATAGTGTCGTTAAATTTGTAGTCGTTAAATCTGCTTTTTTATTTATAAAACTATTTGCCATTAATTTAAAAAGAAGTTTTGAGCTTCTACCTCATCCTTAAGTTCTTGTTGATACGTAGTATTTAATTTTACTATAATACCATCTATATCTCTTGTTTGTGCTTCGGCAACAGTATAGTCATACTGCTGTGATGGTCTTGTTAATACTTGTACTATCTTTGCCATTAGCTACTACCCATATCTTTTGCTGTACCACTACCACCCATAAAATCTCTATCATAACCAGCTTGATAACCACCTGTTCCAGCAGCTCTATTTTGTGAAGCCATGGTTCTTGTTGCTTGTCTTTGAGCAGCCTCTATCGCTGCAGCCTCTGCTGCTTTTGCTTTTTCTAGTTGAGCTAATCTTTGTTCAAGAGCTTTTGATTGTTTATTTTGTAATGTTTTTCTAATTCTAGCTATTCTTCTATTGTAAGCATTTTGTAATCCAGGTCCACCAAACATAGAAGATACATTATAACCTCGCATTAAATTTGCAGCATTAGGATTTTGTGAATAAAAATCTTCAGCCGCTTCATCAGCAAACTGTAATGCTGGATCTCTTTGAAAAAAATTTAAAGCAGAAACTGGTACACCCATTAACGTTGATAATATTCCACCACCAACTTTTTTTCCAAAATCTATTCCTCTTGTAATACCCGTCATTGTTTTATTTAATAAGCTATCTTGTGGATTACCTTTTGATAATATTGTTGCATCCATAATTCCTCTTCTAGGATTGTCTAAAAATTGAGGATTTTGTAATCTACTTAAAAAACTTGTTGGAGCATCAACAAAATTAAATCCTGGTATTTCTTGAAAAGATGTATCAAGTCTACCAGGTATGTTATCTACAGGTGGAAACATTTCTAAATTTTGTAATCTATTAGGCATGAATTCTGGATTCATAATTAAATCTTGATACATGTTATCTGTTATTGCCATTATCGTCTTCCATCTGGTTGTATATCTAATCTAAAAGTTCCTAGTTTCCAACTTTGAGATGCAGCAGTATTTGCTATTTTTAATGAAATAGCTCTAGCTCTTGCACGTGTATCTACTTTTTTAGTCGATGATGTTACGGTAAACGGTCCAAGTGCAGAACTAGCTTGACTATCATTTGGAAAATCTCTTAGTTGTAACGTAATTTGAGTATTACCTGTTTGAGATATAAAATCTGGTACAAACCTTCTTATCTTCATAATAAATTCTCCATCCCCTCTAGTATCTGCTAAACCTGTCATTTGATTGCCTACTATTCTTTGTGTTATGTCATAATCTCCAGATTCAATACTAGATGTAATTGCAGTTATAGTTCCATTTTTATTTTGATCTGTTCCTGTTTCGTGTTCATAGTAAGCTGTTCTACCCTCTGTGTTGCCTACAACATCAAAAGATGTATCTGTTGATGCATCGTATTCTAAAGCGTGTGGTTTAGTAAATACTGCAGAATCTTGCCACATGGTTCTAGACAAACTACCCACAGTCCATACGGGTCTTTGAGGTGATGAATCAAAATAATTATAAGCAACCATTCTATTTACGACAGAAGAACTTGCTTGCGGATAAAACCACATAACTTCACCAAACAAATTATTTAGCCCTGCAGATACCATTTGATTACCAGACTCTAAATTTATATCGTCAAAAACAAAATCCTCTACTAAACAAGGCAGTGATTCTAATTTACCAGCATATCTAAAGAAACCATTCTCTGACATCCAATAAGCTGCACCATCAACTTCTACACATGCATTCTGTCCTGCAAGTCCACAGTTAGTTCCAACTTGTGAAAAGGCAAATGTAAATGGTTGACCAACAAAACGTTGTGTAAATAAAGCGGTGTCAGTCCAAACATAAATTGCATCTCGACCTCTTATCGCTCCTCTAATCTGTGATCCATCAGCAAGTCTTTGTGTACCAGCGGTGTTAGTTGCTGTGGGCGTATACGTATTTATATCTTCTTGGTCAGAGAATCTAATAAACATATCATCTTGTGTAGCTACATCTCCAATGGTTGTTTCTGTTCCAAAAAATACTAAGTGACGATCGGGTGTTGATACAACCATGTGTCTTGATGCAGTTGGTGCTCCTGTTATAATCGTGCATCTTGTTTCGGTTGCGTTTGATAAACTAGAATCCCATTCAAACACTGCGCTATCGTGAATTAAACAAATTGCTTTGTCACCAAAATTATCTATTGACCACATACCAGGTTCTAATACTAAGTCACCTGATGCTGCTTCACCCCATGCTACATAGTTGCTTGAATTAGTTACTGTAGCTCCATCACTGTGCGCTGCTCTAGTTGTCCCTCTAACAGCTCTAGTAATTCCTGTTAAATTATTTCCTGAAACACCTGTATATGATATTTCTTCTGTGCCCACTAAAATAAAATTAGTTCCTGAGTCAGGAAAGTTAGTGGTGCTTGTAAGTGTAATACTTGTTCCTGATCCCCCTGTTCCAAAAGCATTGTCACCAAGAGCTCCATTTAAGGTTGTTGTAATTGCAGAACCATCTTCTCCACCCCAAGATCCAAGTCCCCATCCAAAACCTTTTTGTTGAACAGCAGATCCAACAGGATAATAATGTTGCACTCTAATACCACCTGATGTTGTTGCACCAGATCCAGTTTCATTTGACGGCATTGTAATTGTTATTGTTTCTGTTGTAGGAACAGAAGTTACCATGAATTTTTTATTATCAAAATCAGATGCACTAAAATTAGATCCTGTAATCGTAGTAAAATTATCTAATAAAACAATATCTTGTGGATTGATACCATGACCTGTTGGAAAAGTTATTGTAACAGTTGGTGATCCATTAGTCGTGGTAAATGCACTTGTAAGCGTTGTCGTAGTTTTAATCGGGTGTATGTCATAAAACACACCTCCAGAGTATGCATACAAAATTCTGTTTGTGCCAATAATCGCGTATCTTCTACCTAAACTATTAACAAAATGATGAAGCCCACGTCCAGCTCCAGTAAGTTCATTTTCATTAACATTACCTAATTGATTCCAACCACCTATTTTTTCTGGTGATCCATATCTAAATCTAACATTATCACAGTCTACCCACTGTCCTTCTGCTCCAGTTTCTGAGACTTGTTTATTTATACCTGGCTGAAAACCTATTTTTTGTAGCATAATTTACCACTATATAAGATTTTTTACATTTTTGTAGTGTTATATTAGAACCAAAAATCTGCTGATAAGCAATATCTTTTTTGTCTATCCTTATTAACTCCTGGAATGTGTGGTAAATTTGACGGAAAGATAAACCAACAATAAGGTTCTTTTGGTAGTAAAAACTCCTTGTTATCACATATAAATTTTGTGTGTGAGGATTTTTCAGGTATGTTAAGATATAATATACCAGATAAAGCATAAGCTCTATTTGGATTATGGACATGATACACGTCAGTTTTTTTAACACATTTATTATTTGTCACGTGAACCCAACTTGATATTTTATACTCATTAGGTAAATAATTTAAATATTGTTTACACCCTTGAACAAATGATTTTAACAATACTGTGTCTTTTATATCAAACCATTTTTGATAACTTGGTTTACTAGGATCTTTCATAAAAGGTAATTTATCTATTTGTTTTATAAAACCATCAACTTCTTTTTTATTTACACAAGTTGGCATTTTATAAATACCTAAAAATATATGTTCAAAATTATTAGACAAATTTGGGTCCTTTTACAAAGATAGCCATTGAGTCCCTAGAACCTCTAGTAACTGGATCTACTTTATGGTTTATATATGATTTAAACATTAAAACACTACCTGGGTTGTCTAATGTTTCTATATGTTTAGGACCATTCTCAAAAAGATAAAACTTGCCACCCTCATATTTATTTAAAGATGTATTAATAATTATAGTAAATTTAATATCAAAAACATGACTTTTTGATCCATCATGATGCCAATCATACTGACCCTTATTTTTACATAAATATGAATTTATATTCACACGATCTAAATTATTTAAATCATATAAATTATAACCAAAACACTCTGTGTTGACACATTTAATATTTTCATACAAATTATTTAATTTATTTTTAATGCTTTTCCATTCACAAAATTTAACAATAGAAGTTTTAGTTGTAGTGGCAGGTCTATCTGTGCTTTTAATTAAATTATCATCACAAATTTTTTTTATTTCTTTAAGATCTTTTGTATTAAAAAACTTATCCCAGCACCAATAAGTATATTTACTTTCCATTTCTTTTAAACCAGCCTGGTAAACCTATGTGTATTCTTCCATCGAAAAATTCATTTTTTTTAGCATCTGTATAATGTAAAAAAACTTGCCCACATTCATCTCCTTCAAAAGGTTCTCTCCAATGTTCTAAATCACAACCACGATAAATCAACATGTCACCTGGTTTTAAATCTACCTTAATGCCTTTTCTCCCTTCAAGTTCAGATGGTTCTACATATATTGGCCAAGGGTCACCGCCTAAGTTTATGGTAGTAGATATTTCACAACTAAATCTATCTTTGTGCCTCTTTAAAATATCACCTTTTTTATAAACTCTCGCGTAAGAATAAGAAGGGTTTAATTTTAATTTAGTTTCTTTTTCCATTAAAGGTAAAGATTTTAACATTAAAGTATCTAGGGCTATATCCCCATAAACTGCGTATGTGTCTGCAACTTGATCTCTATTTGTTTCGTAACCACCCAATAATGTTTCATAAGGAGAAATATATCTTTTTTCTATACAAGTGTCATAAACTTGTTTTTTTACCAATAGATAATTATAACAAAACTCTGCTAAATCTTTCTCTACGGCATTTTTAATTATTTTATATTTATTTTTTTTAAAACTCATTTTTTAAAAACCTCAGATGGCACCGCTTGAATATTAAAATGAATAAATCTAAAAGGTTTAATACCGTAATCTAAAACAAACTCATGTCTTAAATAACCAGGGAATATAATTAAAGACCCTGGTTGAGGTTTAAAATTAATTATAGGATCGTCATTAAAAATTTCATCACGACTGTGTTCTCTTAAATTTAATTTGGTGGCCATAGCTCCATTTCTTGGATCATGAAAAAGAGGGTAAGAAGTTTCAAACCCACATTTTAAAAAATAAAAACCAGAAACATGTTGATTACCGTGTATGTGTGATGAGTGATGTCCAGCTTTTTTTGCAAACTCTTGAACCCATAGCTCTGTCATTAAATAGTTATACCTATCAGTTTTAACACCTTGATCGTATAAATATTCTACTGATTTGTTAGCCACATAGTTTCTAAACTCTATAAAATCTTGTTCTTCAACTAAATTTTTAGAGTGATAAGATATTCCAAAATCACCGTATTCTTTTTTATGTTGTTTATTTTTTTCAAAATTTTTAGCTTCTTTTATATATTTATTAGAAACTTTGTTTAATGACTCAACAAAATTTAAATTTTGTTCATGCCATATAGAAGTAGAAAAACAATTTAACTTTTCCATATTATTTAAATGGTTCACCTAGGTGCCAAACAACTAGGCTATACCTTTTTCCTTTCGTTACGGGTTTAACTCTATGCCATACAAAACTAGGAAATACAACAATAGATCCTTTCGGCATTATTTCTGTGCAAAGTCTTGTGTAAGTAGGATCGTCTAAATTTCTACATTGAAACTCTAACTCACCCCCTTCATATTCTGAACCGTCCACTAATTGACATGTCATAGATAATTTTCTAATTTTTCCATTGTCTGGACTATTAGGGATATCGTATGGTTTATCCCAACTATCACAATGCCAATCATAATATTGATTTAATTTATACTTTGTAAATTGACAATTTTCAGCTCGACTCCATTCAAAATTCCAACCAGCTTTTTCATTTGCTTCTTGAACATAAGGCATTGTTTCTTTATAAATCCAAGTGTCGTTTAACCAAACAACGTTAGAATCTCTTTTTTTCTTTAAATCTTTTTCTTCCTCAAAAGTTAATGGCTTATTATTTTTATTTTCAAAACCCCCTGTAAGACCAATATTTTCTTTTTGATCAAGACCATATCTAACTAATTCATCACAAAAACGAGGTGTTAAAGCTGATTTAAAATAATAATAATAATTACATAAGTTCATAAGTTACCGTTAAAATAGAGTTTAATTGTTGTGAAGTATTTTTAGTTACATGATATCTTAGAGTAGAAGGAAACATTACAAAATCGTTATTGTTTAAAGGTATAACCCAAGACCTACCTTTTCTTCTATTATCATCATATTCAATACAAATTTTACACGAATCTTTTCCAACATTTACTCCATACAACATAACATAATCGGGTGAGTGTTTTAAATCCACAGGGTTTATCTGTAAAAAAGATTCTGATTGTTGTGGAAAATAAACATCTCCTAAAACATCTTTTTCTGTGATTATAATATTATGTTTTACTTGAATAAATTCTCTAACGTAAGTTATAATTTTGTCCCACTCTCTAGTAAAAGGGACACCTTTTAAATCTCTAGTTTGATGTTTTAACATTTTATAAAATATGTCCTCTCTATCTACTTCAAAAAATTTAGGCATATCTATTGAACCATAATATAAATCTATTTCTGATAGTATTTTTTTCTTAATCATTTTTAAAACCCTCTATTAAACAGTTCCAAGACGGGATATGAAAAGGCCAAGTCACATAAATATTATCTTCTTTTATCGCAATATTAGTTAATGTATCACTCCACTCTTTGTTAGTTTTTATGTCTAAATGTTTTGCTGTTAAAGATTTAACTTTTTTCCAAAAATTAGTGTTGTATTTTGATCCATTAGAATAAACAAAACATATAAAATTTTCATATTGTTTTGCTTTTAATTGTAAGTTTTCATTTACTTGATCTTCCGTCATATTTTTATTTATAAAATCATAAAAAAATCTGTTAACATTATCATAATAAGTTCCTGACAAAGCTTCCATAGGTTCATAAAAAATAGCTCTGTTACCATTTCTAATAACTCTATGATTTAAAAATTTATTTGCTCTGTATGCTTTAAATTTAAAATCTCTTAAATCTTTTTTCTCTAGATTTGATTTAAATATTTTATTAATATCTTTAACAGCTTCCTCTTCAGTAGTAATTTTATCATTGAATAAATAACCCCAACCTTGTCTAGTTGTTAAGGGTATACCAAACATCCAACCATTTTCGTGTGCCTGATGATATGTGTATGCCCAATTCCCAGGCTCTTTAATCATATTTACAAAACAACGATTTAAAGGAAGAGTATTGCATATGTGATAATCTGAATAGTCCTCTGGATAACCTCTACAATCAATTACATAATCATATTTTTCATTACCTTCATCAAATAAAACTGTTACCTCTTTTTCGGATTGTTGGTAATTTTTTACATTTTTATGTATTATTTTAAATCTTTTTCCATATTTATTTTTTGCTCTTTCAAACATTGAGTTTGATAAATTAAAATTATTAAAGTGCATTGCATACATGTTAGGTAATATGGGACTTACAAAATCATCATCTCTCCAGTTTTTATATAACACTCCAAACTTAATTGTTGCATCTATTTCTTCAGAATTAGTGAACGTATTATAATCAACACTCTCCCACAGTAGTTGAGGTAATTGTATATTGCTGCTTTCACCAATTCCTAATATGTCTTTTTTAGGATTAAAAATACAATGCACTTTTGCATCTGGCATATATCTTAAAAAATGTAACACAGACATTACACCAACTGTACCTGTTCCTAACACTGCTATTTTCATGGAAGATGATAACCTGTTTCTTGTAAAGTAAAATTTGCTGCACAAGATATCCTTGTACAGTTTGATTTGTAAGAGGGCACACTGTGTGGTAGTTTAGCAGGAAAAATAAAAAAATCTCCTGTTCTTGGTCTAAAATCTTTTTGAAATATAAAATCATCGTTATGTGGTCCACATATAAATGATATTGAACCAGGCCCTCCTCCAGTGCCTTCAAAATTGTTTTGTTCTTCTATTATTTGTTTTGGAACATCCAAATATAAAACACTAGACCAATTACAATTATTGTGAATATGTGTTGGATTACTATCTCCTGCTTTCATATAATTTACCCAACATTGTTTTACATATATGTCAGTAGAATGACTTATGTTGTAATACTCGTTGTAAGCTCCCATAAAAGCTTCTAAATAAGGTTTAACAATATTTCCAAATAATACATTGTCTAATGTATATTCTTCTTTTATAACTCCAGCTAACCTTTTATGATGAGACGTGTTTTTGTTACAAATTGATAATAAAGATTTAATATCTTTATTTGACAAAATTGTTTTAAACAAGAGCGGTCCCCAAAAAGATATGGTGTAATCTATTCTTCTATCTTTCATACGTAAAATAATATACTTAATTTAACTATTTTTTCAAGTCAAAACTATAGTAACCAGATAGTAAGTATCTATCTCTATTATTTGGACAAGGTTCTCCTTTGTGAGTGTGTGTAAAATATGCAGGCCAAACTGCTAATTTTCCTTTTTCTGATTTTATAGTTTCCCCATTAAAAAATTTTGTCCCACAGTTATGATTTGATAAATAAATTTGAATTGCTAGTATTCTTAGTGGGGATTCAATTCCATGTTCTGAGTGCCAACCTTTGAAATATTTTTTTGGTTTAAAATGTTTTACCCTAACCTCATTTAAAAACCATTTATCTTTTGTATAGTAAATTTCTGGAAATTTATCAGTATACAATTTTACTACGTCATTTAATTTATTATTTAAATTACTATTGTTTATTGGGCAGGAGATATACCCACAACTATCATCAATAATTTTATTATTTTTATTGTAAGTTTCTATAAGAGAATCACAATCTTTGTCACTTAAAAACTTTCTAACAACAAGTGTATATTCTAACATTAATGAGCTATGCTATTTAATATCCAACCTGTATTATTATCTGCTTGATAGGCATCTTCATCCCACACATAACCATGTGTATGAGTGCCAGCATCAATTTGAGACTGTTGCTCTGAAGTTAAAGATGGTTTTTCTCCTAAAGGAGATTCCCAAGAAGCATTTGCCACATTTTTTACCCAACTCGCATAGGGTTTTTGTGGCCAAAATATTTGATTACTAGAATCCCATGTTCCACCTATGCCAGCAAAATTTCCTCTAAATGCAGTTCCGCCACCTCTATGAGAGTTAGCATAAGTCCAATAAGAAGTTTTTATCCATAAATTAGCAGGCCAATTATTGTTGGCCTCTAAAAATGCTTGACCAATTGACTCTTGTTCATCTCCGTTTTCATCTTGACAATCTTTATTGTCAACAACTACAACAGATAAAACTTCGTTTTCCTCTGATATTTTTGCAAAGTGTGCCATAATAATTATGCAGCAGCTGTTTTGTACGCTATAAGTACAACACCGCTTCCTCCATTTCCATTTCTACAATTAGTATCAATAGTTCCTCCTCCGCCACCACCAGAGTTTGCTACTCCTGAAGCCGCAAGTGTAAATGGAGAACTTTGAGATTGAGCATCCCCTCCTCCGCCATCTCCACTTATCGATGTAGGTGGTGTGGCTGTTGCTTGTTGCCTAACTCCTCCGCCACCGCCAGCGAATCTATCAGTCGCTCCTGGAACAGGACACTTAGGTTGATTACTAATATAAAAAGGTTGAGGTGCAGATCCAAAAATAGGAGTGTGAGAATTTCTTCCCTGTCCTCCAACAAAACTAGATCCAGCAGCATTTGCTCCGCCACCAGCACCTGTATTATTAAATCCTCCTGGAGGCGGACCATGGGCACCATTTCCACCAGGGTTTCCTTGTGAGGGACTAACTGGAGGTGTGTTTCCAGCACCACCAGATGATGCAGAAGGCGAACCTGAGCCACCTCCGCCAGATCCTCCTGCTACTCCATTTCTTGTTGGGTGATTAAAAGTAGGGCCTTTTCCACCACCTGCTGAAGAAATACCTAATGCGCTTGATGCAGCACCACTAGTTCCTGTATCGGTGCTAGTGCACTGGCTGGCTGTACCGCCAGCTCCTACAACAATTGGGTATCCTTGAGCTGTTGCGGTAACCGTGGTTGAATCGACAGAAGTTCTATAGCCTCCCGCGCCTCCGCCACCGCCGCTTCCGCTGCCTCCTCCCGCTACAACTACATATTGTAAAGCGCTATCGTCAGCTCCGACTGAATTAACAGTGAAAGTACCATTACCTGTAAATACGTGTACTTTATAAATTCCTACATCAACTGTGCTGTTACCACCAGTGGCACAAATACCTGCAAAAACTGGACCTCCAGAACCAAAACCTAATACTTGATAACCAAAACCTCTTAATGCAGGTCCTTTAGGTTTTTTAGGTTGTTTAACTGGAAAAGTTCCTAGTTTAAAGTCTCTCATGTATTCCTCCTATTATGCGTCGTTAGCAGCATCAGTAGTGAAGAATAATTTAACACCTAATAGTTTGGCATCGGCAGTTAATGAATCTTCCGATACGTCTCTTGTTATTTGGAAATAAACTTCCTCATCCGTACTAGGAGATCCCGCTATTGTGACTGCTCCACTTTCTGCTGTAACGTCTAAATCGTTTGCTGTACCACTGTGTGCTTTTGCTGTTGGTGCAACCGCTGTTCCAAAAGCAACGTTAATAGTGTCATTGTCTGCGCAAGAAACACCAGCCAATGCCCAAGATACAGTTCCTGTGTTTGTTGAGTCTGCTGTGAAAAATGCTTGAAAAGTTATTGTGCCTTCATTCCATGATTTAGGAAAAGCAACAGCAAACTGAGCATTTTCATCTGAGTCTTTGTCAAAATCTAAAGTTTTAATTTCAGGACCATTTGATAATTCTACTTGTGCTATTGCTGCACAACCATTTGTAGTATTAGGATACATAGCAACTGCTGGCACCCAAATAGTTTCTTTACCTGCAACTTTTACTGCTGAACCACCAGCTTGAACAACACCATTACCATTTGGTGCTATATTAATGTTTCCATCTGCACCATCAGTAATTGTAATACTTCCAGAGTTTGTTCCAGAGTTCGTATCTAATACAAGATCATGTGTACCACTTGTTGTAATGGCAGCAGCTGCTGATCCTGTTCCAAAAACAGTTTCTCCAGATCCTTTTGGAACTAGATTAATATTTACGTTAGAATCACTACTTCCTGTTGCTGAAATAGTTGGAGCGCTTCCGTTAGCTGCGTTTGCTATTGTTAATTCATTAGTCGCTGAACCCGTAGCTGTTACTTTAATTAATTCATTACCGTTAGTATCTAAAATTGAAGTTCCAATTTTAGGTGAAGTTAAAGTTTTATTTGTTAAAGTTTGTGTTCCAGTAAGTGTTACATCACCCATTCCAATATCAATGATATCTGGGTTTACTCCATCGTTAGCTGATGCAAATACTATTTTAGTTGTTGCAGGTGCAACGGCTACACTGTCACCAGATCCTGAAACATATTTAAATGTTACGTTTTGTGAACCACTTGTTGAATTTTTTAAAAAATAAAAAGTTTGAACATCGATTGGTATAGTTACATTTCTGCCTGATGTAAGTGAACCTGTAAACTCAATCATTCTGTGTGCAAGAGTTGCACCAGTGTCTCCATCAGAAACAGATAAATCAGTATCACCAGAATCTGATACTGCTTGTTGTGTAAATCCACCTGATATTTGTTCTAAGATTTGTAAATTTTTATTAGTTTTATTACCCCATGTTCCAGCGTTTTCACCAGTTGCTTGAAGTTCTACTCCTAGTCCCGTATATGTTGATGCCATATTTTATCTCCTATGCAGCGTCAGTATAACTTGTATTTGATCCAGTTGCAACATCTGTATACGAAGAATTTGAACCCGTGTCAACAGCTTGATATGCTTGAATTCCAAAGCCTGAAGCAGTTCCAAAAGCAGCTACAGAGGCTGTTGCAGAAACCCCCGTTAATCCCATTACATCAGCGGGTGCTAAACTTCCTACGTTAAATGTTGCAGAAACACCATCAAAACTTACTGTCATTTGATCTGGAGTTATTGAACCTACAGATAATGTTGCTGACACTCCTGTTATTGGTATAAATTCTACAATACCTGCTATTAATTCACCTGCACTTGAAGTTGCTTGTTGGCCTGTTGGTATTACTACAGAGGTTAAATCAAATCCTAATGTTCCAACAGAGGACGTGGTTACTTGACCTGTTAAACCAATTGTCATGTCATCAATACTTATTGATCCAACAGAAGAAGTTGCAGCGAGTCCAGATAATGTTACTGTAGGTGATAATATAATTGTTGTTGAACCAACTCCAGATGTTGAAGAAACTCCTGTTAATCCTACTACGTCAGCAGGGTTAAGTGTAAACATTCCCCAACCGTTTTCACCATAAGTTGCATTACTCCAACCATTAGCTCCTAAGTTTGATGTAATAGCATCAGGAGCGGTTACTTCTACAGTTAAACCAGAAAAACCCCAACTTTCAAAATTCCAAGTATCTCTACCCCAACCTTGTTCATTAAAAGCTGATATAGAACCCACCGATGATGTTATTGATAATCCATCCACAGCTATAACAGGACTAAAACTCTCTCCCCAAGGTTCTTTTCCCCATTGATCTCTGCCCCAACCTTGTTCAGAGGATGCAACAACTTCACCTACAGAAGAAGTTATGCTTTGACCTGTTAAAATTGCTATTTCATCATTAGCTTGGCCCCAAGAACCACCATCATTCCAAGTGTCTGCACCCCAACCAGTTGTTATAGCATCGGTTGTGCCCCAACGGCCAGTGTTCCAGGTTGTGCCTGATTGGTTCCAAGTATTGGCCATAAGGACTTCCTCCTTATGCTAATCGTATGATTGCGTTCGTTGCGTCTGCTGTTGGGAATTGAATTGTAAAAGTTCCGCTTGAAACAGTTTTGTCTCCACCAAATGCAATAGAAACACATGCAGGATTACCTGATGCAGAACTATTGTATATTAATGCGCCATTAGCTGTAAAAGATGCACTTGTATAACTTACATCGTTAAAATCACAAACTGCTGTAGTGCTTGAAGCAGTAGGAGTCACACTTGTAAGTGTTGCTCCACCTGAAGTGTATGCAGTTCCAGATGAATTTGTAATTTCGTTTGATGATGAAAAAGCTGTTGTTGAAGCTCCTAAAGTTGCATCACTTGTATATAAAGCTATCTTGAAAGTGTTACCAGTTGTAGCTGTAAAATTGTGAACTCCTTTTAAAAGTTCTACTTTAAAACTTGTGCAAACTGCAGATGTTATTGCCATATTTTATCTCCTACGGGTTTGGTGAGTTTATCGGTATACGAATAGCCCCATCAGTGTAGTCGTCTCTTCGTCTTCTACCAATTTGCTCACTAGCAAACTTTTGTACTTCTTGTTTATATTTATTTTCATACAATGTCAACATATCCATTGGACCTTTTAAAAAACCATATGCCTCTGATAAACAACAATATAATAGGCCATTTGGAAAGTTTAAACTAATATAATTAGTATTATCACCCTCTAATAATGCAGGAGCTACATTATAATGAACTCTAAATTTGTAGGTTGTGTCTGGCACAGGAGCAAACATCATTCTACCAGATGTAGTATCTGATTCACCTGTAGCACCACCAAACATAGCATAATACTTAGGCTGGCCTCTTTTTGCAGATTCTGTTGATGAAATATATTCTTGTAGGTAAGTAACATCTTTTTTTTCTAAAAAAACATTTGGTCCAGTTACAGCTGATGTTGAATCATAAACTTGTATGGCTCTTATAAAAACTGCCCCTGCTGGAGCATTAATAGTTGATTGACCAGTTACTAAATTACCATCTTGTTGTTTTCTATCTGCATCAATAGGAACATCTCTAAATATTCTATATTGTGCGTTAAGAATTATATTTTCTAAAACAGCATCTGTTAATACATTAGAGTCTGTTTCAGTATAACTTTTAATTTGTGTTTTTAATCCTGATGCACTTAATCCAGCCATTATGCTATTGCCTCCTTACACTTAGGACAACGATGTTTATATTTTGGACAGTCATCACAATGTTCTTTATAAATTGGTATTTCTGGTTCTGGCGTTTTAGTATAATATTCTATATGCTCATCCTCCTCTGGACATGCACATTGTTTAATGCCTAATAATTTACAAATATAATTTTTTAATTTTTTTATCATCCCTCTATTGTCACTGGTCCTACTGAACAACCGTAACCTCCTCCTTTTTTACCTCCAACTGTAGCAGTATCTGTGTCTACTGTAAAATGAAAATAATTTGTTGTTGCATAATCTGTTGTAACAACTGCATCATCTTTATATAAACCAGTCGTAATGGCATAACCTGCAGATTTTGTTATATTAGTTCCTGTTATTCCATCAAAATTAGGAATATTTGCGTACGCAAAAACTGGATTTGTTAACGTTCCTGTTCCAGGTGAAGTTGTTGGTGCGCCTCTAAATCTATATGTTGTTCCACTTGTTAAACCATGACCTGGTGAAAATACATTAATTATTCTTGAACCTGCTTGATAAGTTTCAAAACCATTCTCAGGTATTCTAACAGTTGTAATCGGTTCTGTTCTATCTGTTCTAACATTTCTTAATGCAATACCATCTGCAGATATTGGTTTTGGTTCTAGTTGTGGTTGTTTTGGTTCAAATTCAGACACGTGTACAAAAGATCCATTCCATTCTCTAACCATTTCTCTATATGGAAACTCCATACCAGACCTATCTGATATTGCTTTTGCATGTTTACCTGTTGAATATTTTGCCATTATGCTCCTGGGTAATAAGCTTTTGGTGTAATATATGTGCTAGAAGCTGAACCATCTTCTGCAAGAGCTCTTTGTAATTCATCTTCATAGTATAGTTTCATAGACTGAACTAACTGTGGTTGATATTTTTGTGCGAGATAAAATGCTAAACCAGCCACCATGCAAGGCACAAATCTAAATGGTACATCAGTTGCATTTGTATAATCTCCTGCATCTTGAATTCTTTTGATAAAATAAAAATGCATATCTTTAGATGCATTTGTAGAATCTGGTGTTGGATAAATGTGTATTCTAACTTTATCTATAAATCTTTCCACCCAGTATTGATTAGGTGTTCCTTTAGATAGTTTGTTAGAAAAACCTGCATAAGTAGATCTATCTACTTTAGTCATAGGACTATCTGATTGTGTTGTTTGAGTCCTGTTAGATCTTAATTGTGCTTCAAGGACATCGGACATTCCGTAAACACCATTTACTGGAGTTGTTGTGGCAGAAGTTCCATCAGAACTAGCCCTAAAAAAATCATAGTCTGATTGCCCCTCTATTAGATCAAGATTAGTTTCGTCTATTTCCCAATAATGAATACCTCTATTGCCCCACTCTTGAAGCAATATATTTAAAGATCTTCTAGCTGATTTTAATTGATAACCAGCTACATTTTGTAAACCAATACGTTCAAAAGCCTCTTCTACTATCTCATCAATAGCAAAAGTTTTATCAAATGTCGTTGTTCCAGAGGTAGTATTTGCCATTTAACCTCCTATGCGTCTAGGTATACTGTCAACCCTGTTATATCACCTTGGTCCATTGGAAGAAAACATCCATCGGTAAATAAAACTCCATCGTCAGGAATATAAGGATCTAAGTCTCCTGAGTCTGCAGCTATAGTCATTATGGTTGTTCCCGTGCTTGAAGTAGTTTTAAATAAAAAATTGTCTGCGGATGATATAACTCCGTGCATTCCTCTTACTCTGGTTCTACCTGAAAAGAAAACAGCATGCATGCCGACTGAAGTTACTCCTGCAGAAATATCTGTTGTAGCCGCTCCATTTCCAGTTATTTGTGTAACTGTGTTATAAAATTTAGTTGAAGTTACTGTAGCTCCACCAGCTGGTCCTGTAATATCTTCAGTTATAGTAGCCCCATTATGATCAGTTCCAGTCACTGTATAAGTTACGCCTGAATTATCATCACCTGAACCAGATGTTAAAGTAATTCTTTGAACAGTGCACGAACCATCATCACCTTGTGCAAAAGTTGCAGCAGCTGCTTCTAAAGTTAAATTTGCTCCATCTGCTGGATCTTGTTCAGCTGCTATAACAGCTGCTCCTGTTGCTGTTCCTCCAGTTGCAAACCTTGCTTTTACGTCTGTTGTTGCCATATTTTGTTTCTCCTTATAATTTATGTGGGGCCTAAGCCCCACAATAATTATTTATTAGTTAGTGTTATTAACTTGCTGTGTCCAGTAAACGTTTAACACACCTTCTCCAGCAGTTAAAGCGTCATCTGTTTTAGCAGAAATAACAACTACTTTGTCCATCTCATAACCTGATGCATCATCGTCTGAAACGTTTAGACAATTTTTCATCTGAGCTAATGATTGATCCATACCAGTTGGTATGTGATGAGAAGCAACAGTTCTTACATCATTATCAGCGTCACCTGCAAAGTAGTCAAGATCTAAACTGTTAGTCATAGATCCTGAAGCTTGTGCAACGTTAGCACCAATTTGCATATCAAAACCAGTTGTATCGAAAGCTTCGTTAACTACAAATCTGATATCATTGATTCTAGAAAATTTAGGAATCACAATATTGTTTGCTAAGTTTTTATCAGTTGTTGTTGAAGACTGACCAAGTGGGTACTCATTAAATAATGATCTACATACCACTGAAATTAATCCAGTTTCAATTATACCAACTGATAAAGTCCCTGCAGTTCCTGAACCATCGATTGCGATGGAAGTTACAGTTTTAAAAGTTTTAGTTGAAGTTGCAACACCAGCGTTTGCCATTGTTACGTCTTCTGTCTGTGCATTATCTAAAACGTCTGTCCCAGTAATTGTTGCAGTTCTTGCAGAATCATCACCAGCGGATGTTAAAGTGATTACAGATGCAGCTTCGAAACCACCATCAGAAGTTATTCCAGGTACGTTTAAAGTTGAATCTACTAATGTAACAGAAGTCGTACTAGCTCCGTTAGAACCAGTCACAGCTAATCTATCAGCATCAGTTGTTACAGTAAAGTTACTGTGGTTTACAGGAAAAGACGCGTGACATTCTACGAATGCAACGTTTCTTACATTATCAGAAATAGTTGATCCTGTGTTTGTTTGAATCCGTCCAACGTTAATTGGTCCAGAAAAGTTAGTTCTTGCCATAATTATATCCTCCTAGTTTAAAGATTATAGTCTCTAGGCCGTCGACTATACGCGTCTATAATCCATTAATAATTGTATAGTGGTAAAATTATATACTACTTTTCAATAGAGCGCAAGAGAGCCTGTAATGTGGATTGGATTTTTCCAACGATGTAGCTTTTTACTAAGTAGCTACAGAAACTTGAGGAGCAGCATCGTCTATTTTATTTTGTGCATTAGCTTTTTCTGCCTCTGCTATTTTGATTTGGCTAATTACTTCTCTGACTTTTCTGTCAATCTTAACCATATCAAGAGTATATCTACCCTCTTTAAGATGCTCCTGCTCCCATTGAAGATCTAGTCCCTTCTTCTGTGTGTAAAGGGTCTCCAGATGTTGCATTATCGCCTCCATTAATAACCTCCTCATAGGTTATTCTA
>Ga0209348_1000612_pt1 | contig 18228 bp, 27 predicted proteins | sample ETNvirenome_2_30_FD_184065 | JGI IMG/M metagenome (GOLD analysis project Ga0209348, IMG submission 184065) | Marine viral communities from the Pacific Ocean - ETNP_2_30 (SPAdes) (version 2) | ecosystem: Environmental > Aquatic > Marine > Oceanic | place: Pacific Ocean | collected 2013-06-22
TGATAAGATGAAGTTTGCAAGACCTGTAAATGAGGGTTGGTTGTACTCAAAAGATAAAAATTCGGTAAAACTATTTGCATCATACGACAGAGAAGATGATGGTAGTTTTAGTTTTGGGGATCGGACGATGATTCCTCGGGCTTGGGTAAAGAAGATTCAGAAGTTGTAGATGGAGTCACATTTATTAGTTGCCCGTAGTCGTCTAAAATCTGTTTCATCTTTGCTTCTAATTCTTGTTCTGACAAGTCTTCTAATTTCCCAGTTTTTATTATTTTTCTGTCTATGTATAGTCCTGCTGCCTTGCCTCTATTGGCTTCAGCATTTACAGCAGAAGAGAAAGATCCTTTTTTCAAAGCGGCCTCTCTGAGTCTTGCAAGTTCTGCTACATGTCCCTCGTAGGTGACCTCGTGTTTACGCAGTCTCTCTTCTTTTAACTCACCAATATATTTTACAACAAGCGGCGATAGCTTTGGGTTTGTAAGTTCAGACCCTTCCTGCCTTGCACGTTTTGATGAATATCCTGCAGCTGCAGCTGCTTCCGTCTTAGTCATAGGTCCGTCTGGTCCACCAAATACTAGAAACTCTGCGAACCTTTGCTGCATTTCTGTTAATCTTTTTGGTACTCCCATGATTGACTTTTTAAGGTAACTATCCTATAAAGTCAATAATGTTTGTTAAACATCTACAGGAATACTTAGATCAATTTACTAATGGTAAAAAAGGAAATGCAATTTCTAATGCTACCATTTACATGCACGTTGGTGGACACCTAGAAGAGATTAGAAGAATTGAAGTGCAAGAGTCAAATATAATTGGACATCCATCAATTCGCGTAGTATTAAAACCTGCGGACAACAAGATAATTATCGCTCCTAATAATCCGGAATAGAAAGCACTAGTTACCTTGAAACCAGAGCGAAAATTATATGCAAAAATTAAAAAATCTATACCTGAAATTTCCTGGATTAGGCTTGAAAACTCTAGCTTACACGGTACTCCCGATCTATTGGGTTGCACTGTTAATGGCCACTTTTTTACAGTAGAGTTAAAAGTCACAAGAGGTAACAAGGTGCGCTTCAGTCCGCACCAGATTGCTTTCCATGTGAAACATCCACACAATACTTTTATCTGCATTGAGCACCTCGGTTCGGGGTGCTTGAAACTTTTTCGAGGGTCCAGGATCAAGGAGCTTGTTGCTTGTGGCTTCAAGCTTGACGCTTGTTGCTTGGGGCTTGATGCTTGTCGCTTGATGCTTCAGGAGCTTGGGGCTTGACGCTTGCAGCTTGACGCTTGGGGCCCGGACCAGAGCGAACGTCACTAAGCCCACGCGTTGAGTTAGCTTGACTAATTGTCTGGTCCGTTTTATTACGTAGCTTTCGTAATTCTTTATAATACTTTGGATGTCGAAACATTTTAATGTTTTCTATATATTATGGTTTTAATTTTTGGGTCCCAACATTTTCTACAGTCCCTGCATTCGTTGTCTTGAAGAGACGCTGGACAATTAAATCTTACCTCTGAGACTTCGGAGCTGTTAGGCCACGAAGCAGGCGCCGCCTGGTTTACCATCGGCGCACTGAAACGTATGACTAAATTGTCTGGCTTGTCTGTCAGGTGATCTTTGATCCAGGCCTCTCTGGTCGGTAACCAGTGACGCTTCTCAGGTGTTAACCTACAGACAGCGTAGATCTTCTTGAGGTGATCCAGATCCTGGACATCCCCTGAATCGTGCCAGCGAAACACATCCGGCTTCTTGCTGTTGATCAGGTGGGCCATTGCTTCAACCCAGTCTGGTCTCTTAATAGCTGCCAGCCTTCTGTATTGCGCATCCTGCACAACCTTGAAAACGTAACAGCCCTTCAATGCATAACAATCGTAACACACTGAGCCAGGGACCTTCTGGAGCTTGCCGCCTGTCTTGCACTCTTTGGCTGGTAAACCTATCGACCAGCCAGGCATCTTTGAAGGCTTTGACAGGCTGCCGCCTATAATCTGTAATGCTGTTTTAGTATCCATCTTTCTAAATCCTTTATAATCCTTTATTCTTTATTGTCAAGCTTGTGGCTTGTCGCTTGCTGCTTGAAGCTTGTGGCTTGCGGCTTCAGGGTCGATGCACAATGCACCGCCCATCCCAACCGGACCAGCCCACGCCAGGGTCCCTGTGTTCTAGCGGCGGCGGCGCGTTGACTGATCCCAGAACCCACAACCTTGCAAGGTGAAGCTTTTAACTTACATAACGCGGGTTCAGGGATCAGAACCTACACTAAAGTAGATTTTCGGGCAGGGGTTCCCAAAACTTCACCCTTTCGGACTTAGCCCGCTGATCTTGATCAGGATTGGAACTTTTTTATTTTGGAGTATTTCATCCAAACCAATTTCCTGATCCCAGACCCCTGCAAGGTGGTCTAGACTTCTTTGATTGCGACCCGCAGGAGTCAGGGATCAGTTCTAGCTGTGCGTGTGTTTGGATCTCTTTCAATCTACTTTACACCACAACCAGAAGTTGTCCCGACTTTATAGTTTATAAGCCCGATAAAGTCTAATGAGGGGCTAACAAACTATAACGCAATCTGGGGTAATGATTTGGGTATACCCCAGATTTGAATTTTTTATATCACCAAACCAGTATAAAAAACATAAATCCTATATAATACTTGACAATCCATAAGTCAAGTGTTAATTTAAAAATAATTAAATAAATAAGAAAGAGGTATAAATGACTACAAAAAAGATAACACTTAACTCTGATAAGAGGAAAGTTATTGCAGATCAATTTCAATCTTTTTTTGAAGATAAAGTAAAAGACAAATTGATACAAGCAAAAGAGCAATATGATCTTATGCGTGAAAAGGCAAAAGAGAAGATTGAACAAGTTGTGAGATTTCATCAACCACAAGAAGATGTTGACACAATCAGATCAATGATACAAAAATACAATAGAGCAGGTGGCGAATTGTATGAGGATAATTGCTTTTATGTTCAACGACCAATCACAAAGGTTGATGACGAGGGTAGAGAGTATGACGCAAATGATGAAGTCCACGTTAGATTTGATATGGGTAGAGAATTTGCAAGGGCATATTATCGAGATGAGATGAAAGCCAAAGGATTAAATCCTGACTTTCAATTATCAATCAATGATGACTACTCAAAAAGAAATCCAAAATATTATAATGATGAAAGTGCGTGTAATAAATTTTTGGGTTTTAGTACATCTGCTAATGATGATAAATCTATAACTACACCTAAATCAAAGTGGGAAAATGATTTTCAGCTTTGGACTATTGGTAGTTCTTATTGTCATTCAAGACAATTTAAAGTTGATGAAAGTACATTAAACTTTTTTAAGATGTATGTTGCGAGTGCTGACAATGTAATCAAAGAACATCAAAACTTATATAGTTATGTTGAGGGTAAAATGCAGAAAGTGAGACTAGGTTTAAAATCTTATAGAACATACGATCAGGCAAAACAATTAGCAGATAAGGTCGGTGTTGTTTTAAATGAGACTATGTTAAATGAAAGTTCTAGTCTTGCTCTTTCAATCTACTCTCCTGATAATTTGGCTAGTCTATTAGAGGATAAAGAGGTCTTAACTAGAGATCAAAAAATCGCTATTGCAAGACAACAAATGGCACAAAATAGTTTAAATTAACTATTGACAAAGTAGGGACAATCCTATATTGTCCCTACTAGAAAGGATAATTAAATATGACTAAAAACTTTTATATAACTTACTACTCAAACAAAGATAAAAAGCACATTACAAGACGAGGAAAGCACGATGAAAAAAGCAGATTTGGAACATCAAAGAAAGGTGTTGCGTATTATGTTTATTACGATTTAGACGCACATAATTACAGAACTGCGACTACAAGTTGGAAAGTGAGGCACTAATGGATTATAATTGGTGTCATAGTCCAAAGTGCCATACAAAACATACACAAGACAGAATAAGAGGCGTTAAGGGCTCAAAGGTTTTGAGGACCAGAAAGATTGCCCAGAATAAATGGAACGCGAATAATTGTTGGTCACATTTCTGTAGTCAGGGTTGTTGGAACGATTTTATGTATGCACATTGGGACGAGTTTATTAGACTACATCCGAGGACCGAGGCTCTTGAAACTCCAATAGATGTAGTTGTAGAAACCAGACAAGATTGGTCTGGCAATCCATATAAAACAAAAGTAATAAAAGAGGTTGACAATAATACTAATCCTTGATAATGTAGGACATATGACGAAAGATATAAAACTAAACGAATGTGAGTTTAAAATCATTAAAGATAAAAAAGATGAGCCAAAATACAAAGAGGTTTCAAAGTTTGTAGGTGGTATGGTTGAGTGTATTACTTTCCCAAATGGTGATCTTTTATTAATTAATGAAGAGGGTAAGCTGATTGGTTTACCATTAAACTCTGAGGCTACAATGATGTGGCGTGCAACATTCGACAATGACAATTATATTACAGGTCGTAAAGACTTTGTTGTTGGTAATGCAATGCTAATAAAAAAACAAGCCTTAAATCATTGGGCTAATTAACTCCTTGCCCCTGGCCCTAACGGGCCAGGGGTCCCGAACCAAATCCAAAAATCCAAATAAACTTTGACCCTATCCCCCCTTTTTACAAAAAGGGGTCCCACTACTCTAGGTTGTATTGCTTGATTTAGACAGTTATAGCTGGTAAAAACATATTGAACACTTTAAACATAGTGCAAAAAATTTTTTAAAAATTTTAAATGAATTTAGAAAATATAGATATAAGTAAACTACCTGCAGATGTCCGTAGAAAATTTAAACAGCTGCAAGTTATGCACGCTGAAAAAAAGATACAGAACAAGGCCAAAGAAGACTTTCTATCTTTTGTAAAATGTATGTGGCCCGATTTTATAGAGGGCTCCCACCACAGACACATCGCAGATAAATTTAATAAATTAGCATCGGGCGAGATAACACGTCTGATAGTTAACATGCCCCCGAGACACACCAAGTCGGAGTTTGCCTCATTCTTACTTCCGGCCTGGATGGTGGGCCGTGATCCAAAGCTTAAGATCATACAGGCAACACACACGGGTGAGCTGGCGGTAAGGTTTGGTCGTAAGGCCAAGAACCTTATCGATAGTGAGGACTACGGCAAGATTTTTAAAACAAGATTACAGGAAGATTCCAAAGCAGCAGGACGTTGGGAAACAGCTCAGGGCGGCGAATACTTCGCAGCCGGTGTTGGTGGAGCAATCACAGGACGTGGTGCAGATCTTCTAATTATAGATGATCCACATTCCGAGCAAGATGCACTATCGCCCTCGGCTCTTGAGTCAGCTTACGAGTGGTATACATCAGGTCCTCGTCAGCGTCTGCAGCCAGGAGGCAAGATCGTCCTTGTCATGACCAGATGGAGCAACAAGGATCTCACAGCAAAATTAATTAATAACCAGAAAGAGGCAAAAGCTGATCAGTGGCACGTGGTCGAGTTTCCAGCAATCATGGACCACGGATCAGATAAGGCTCAACCTGTCTGGCCAGAGTATTGGAAGCTAGATGAGCTTGAAAAAGTTCAAGCAACACTACCTACAGGCAAATGGAACGCGCAGTGGATGCAGAATCCAACAAGTGAGGAAGGTGCCATATTGAAACGTGAGTGGTGGCGAACTTATACTGGGGAGAATATACCAGAGCTACATCACGTTATACAATCTTACGATACCGCATTTTTAAAAAAAGAGACAGCTGATTACAGTGCGATAACGACATGGGGAGTATTCTATCCGTCAGAGGACGAAGGAGCTAATCTGATATTACTTGATGCGGTAAAAGGCAGATACGAGTTTCCTGAACTAAGGCGCTTGGCTCTTGAACAATACGAGTATTGGAAACCTGAGTCTGTCATCGTTGAGGCAAAGGCATCGGGTCTGCCACTAACATACGAGTTAAGAAAGATGAACATACCGGTAGCAAACTTTACACCCAGCAAAGGAAACGACAAGCATGCTCGTGTCAATTCTGTTGCACCTCTGTTTGAATCTGGTATGATATGGTGTCCTGAGCAAAAGTTTGCTGAGGAGGTCATTGAAGAATGCGCAGCATTCCCATATGGCGATCATGACGACCTTGTCGACTCTACCACACAGGCTCTCATGCGATTTAGACAAGGTGGTTTCTTACAACACCCGGAGGACTATGTTGATGAAGAGACCGTACAACGTAAGCGAGCGTATTATTAATGGATGATATAATAAAATTATTGCAACAACTGATAGAGTCAGGGCCTAAACCAAAGGGTGGTATAGCCAGTAGTCAGGAGGGTATAGAATTTTTAGGTAAAGCCTTGTCAAAAGAACAGCGGGGAAATTTAGTCGTCGTTGGTTCAAGATTAACAGATGCCAGCAGATTCAAACCATTTTCTGTTGCAAATATAGGTCGAGATAAGAGATACAGATACATATTTGAGTACGAGCAGGATCTATCAGGTGAATTTAATAAGACCATACAATTCCTACGAGACAATCCTGACATAAGATTATCAAAACAACAGAAGGATAATATCATCTACAACCTCGGTGTGTATAGAAGAGTGACCGCAGAAAAAAGAAAATTAGAAAAAGGTATTATCAGCGAGGGCAAGAAACCAGAGGAGGTCTATGCTGGGCAGATTGATGAGGCAGCAACAGACGAGCTATCGTTTAAAGGAGCTCTTGAGAAATTATTAAAGACAAACGAGAAATTAAAAGAGGCAACAAAAAAACTTGAAGAGGGTTTTAAAACAGAGAAAATCACAGATGAGAAAAAATTAAGATTAAAAAGATTGTACGATGGTCCAGGTTTCGATAGACCTAACTCACCAAACTACAGAGGTTATGGTAGTTTCTTTTTACCAAGGCTGCATGAGAAAGGCATCATAAATTTAGATGATAGGATATATAAAAATCTTGTTAAGGGTGCGCATCATTATGGTGGCGCTGATTTTTTTGCACCGGATCCTGTTCGTATCTGGAGAAAACATTTTGGTAACGACGTGTTTGAAAAGTTAGATAATTTTGATCCGGACAACGAGGACATATTTCAATGGCTAGAGAGAAATAAGGTTCAACCCATACAGAAAGATGGACCAAAGAATGCTCTAGAATACCTGACACCAACAGAGATACAACAACAATTATCTGATGACCTAAAAGCTTTTAGTGCCTATAAAAATCCAACCGATGAGGCAAGTCAAAACTATTATGGTATAGATGATCCAAAACTAAGAATGGATAGAATCGTGTACCACGGTGAGAATATCAGCGCACTAGAACAAGCATTACAGACACTAGACCCAGATAGTTTTAGAGAGTATTCTAGAACCAAACCTAAGTTTGATTCTAAGATCTTACCGTTTAAAGATTTAAACGCAGAGGGTGGACGTGTTGGATTTTCTAACGGTTCATTCTATGATAATATTTTAAAATTAGAAGATGAAGCTTTTCAAAGATTATTAGATGCTTTTAAATACTATCGAGAAATGGGTGGCAAAAAAGATCTTAGAGACTATTTAAGACAAGCAGGAAAAAAAGGTGATCAGTTTAGAGGCGCAAAAGGAGGCATCGTTGGCTTACGTATTTGATCCAATAAACAACACGTTGATTGATGACGAAGACAAAAGTCTTGGTAATAAGTTTGCCTTAAACGATGATGAGTTTCAAAAACTTCTAGATATACCTGGTGTTTTCAGAGCAAGCGAGGCACCACAACCACCGCCAAGACAAGAAGTTCTAGATAGAGAAGCTATCAATAGATTTATGAAAGACAAAAAAGCAGAGGGTGGTAGGATTAATTTTGCTGCTGCAGGTCTTGCTTTACCTGCTCTATCTTATCCTGCATCGTTTGGCCTTGCAAAAATTTTTGGTCTAACCACGGCTGGTGTAGGAGCTAAAGAATTAGGTGATAAAGTTACAGATTACATACAAAATAATCCTGATGTGTTAAACGATCCAAGATTTAAAGCTGCTGCTTTATCGTTTGGTATAAATGTTCCTGGTTACATTGCACCTGATGCAGATGAAATGCAAAGAGAAGCGGAGAAGCTTAGAGAGATGACTAAGCCTACAGGTTTTCCAGCAGAGCCTCAAATAGATGTTCCGTTAACAACAGGAGAAAAACCACAAGTTAAAATAGATACAAAAGAATCTTTTCCTGCAGGTGAAACTATGAAACCTATCGTAGAGGGTTTTCCTGCAGATACAGAACAGCTTCCAATTATTTTTGAACAAAAAAATTTAAAAGAAGAAGATACGAAGGCTGTCCATAAAGATAGAAATAAAATAATTGTAGGTGGTCGAGATAGAACTAATGAGTATGCTAAAAACTATAAAGGTTTTTATAAAAAATTAAATTTACCAAAAGCAAATGATATTTTAAGTATTTCTGAAAAAACTACAGAAATAAAATTTAAACCAGAGATTGTTAAAGATAGAGTTAAAAATTTAAAAGATCAAAAAATAATAAAATATAAAGATTCTTATACAGTTGAAGAACTTATGAATATAGTTGGAGCAGAATATTCTAACACTAAATCACCTGGTTTTGTTAAAAAAATAGGTGCAACTCCAATAATAACAGAAACAGGAAGACTAAAATATAATTTTAAAGATTTTTATAATAAATTATTAAATTTTTCTAAAAATAAAGAGTTATCAGGAAGACCTTTAACTGAGTATGAGACATTACTTAAAAATGAATCTGGTTTCGTAAATAAACAAAGTGATAGAAGAAAAATTTTTGAACAAAGTTTAGATCCTGCAAGGTACAAATTATTGTTATCTAGAAGAAATACTAGATCTAGTATCATGAATGAAATGGGTTTAGAAAAAGATTATTCTAATAGAGCAAATGAAGTTGACCATGGGCCTTATCCTTTAGATTTAATAATGGATAAAAATTTTAGTAAAGATTTTGAAAAAAAATTTTTATCAATGCAAAATGAAACGTTGAAATCAAAAACATTTAATCAAGCTTTAATGAAAAATCAAGGTTCATATAATGAAGTATTAGATGTGTATAAAAAATATTTAAATAAAAAAATTAAAAATAAAGACGAATTAGCAGAGTTAAAAAATGCTATTAATAAAGAAATTAAAATTAAAAATACAGAAGAAAAAATAGGTAAAGAATTAAATGAAGAAGGCAAAATAGTAAAAACAAAAGTTACTCTACCAAAGATAGGAGAGAAATTTACTATTGATAATATCAATATTGATATGAGCAGCGTAAAGCCAGAATTTATTGTTGGAAATATTAATGCTATAAATGATAATGCACAGTCTTTTAAAAATTTAAATAAAAAAGAAAAAACAGAATACTTAAATAATTTAATAGAACAAGATATAAAAGAATTAAGTGAGTTTTATAGCGAGCTTACTGATGATGATGGAAATAAAATTTTTTCTAAAAGTGATATAAAAGAATTTATAGAAGATTATAGAGATGGGGTAAATGCAGATTTTAAAGGAGTTGAGGGTAGAACTTTTTCAGGTTTAAAATATGCGTCTGGAGGCGGTGTTGAGATTACTCCACTACCAAGAACAGACTTTAGCAACGGTGGTGCAGCAGGAGCTGATGAGAATTTTTTAAAAGAATTAGAATTTTATTTTACAAACGAGGATGCAGAGTTACCAAAGATGCAGACTTACAAAGAAACTATGAATCCTGTAGAGATATTAAATGACATTATCGATCCAAGAAACTATCCATACTATGCAGACGTGTTAGCTCGATCGGGTCTTCGTATTGGAGAATTTGGTGTAAGAGTTTTGCCTGCGGTAGGAAAATTAGTGGCCGATACAATACAGAAAGGTCCATTTAAAATTACAGGTTCAGGTAAAAATAATTATGTTCAAGATTACACAGATACACTACCATCTAATATCAAAGGCACAGGAATATTCTCAGAGTTTTTAGAAAACATAACACCAACATCATTAGAGAAAAAAGTTGGTATTGATAAATTAATTAAGGCAGAAGAACAGAAACAGATTGAGAGAGGTTCTACCGTTGGTCCAAAAGTTTTCGCAGATACCATTGGTCTTGGCGCTGAAGTTACTGCTCCAATATTCCCTGGTCTTAAATTATTAAACTCTTTTGCAAAAGCTAGAAATCTACCAAACGATAAAGCCACACAAAAAATATTAGAGAAAGAAGTCGACAAAGTTTTAAGTGAGAGAGGCATGACTCGAAGAGAATTTTTACAGGCAACCGGTGCAGGTGCAACAGTTGTCATGGCCAAGATGCTTGGTCTTATGGACGTGGTACCAAAAGCAGCAAAGGTTGCAAGAGCAGCACCTATTATGGATAACACTGTTGAAGGTATGCCTGCATGGTTCAAAGATGCAGTGTATGCTATCGAGAGAAAAGGTCTTTTAAAATCTAGAGGAGATATAAAAGGCATAGAGCCAGATTTCTTTGAGATAACTCTTGATACAAAACTAGGTAAGAAAAAAGTATTGATGAGTAAAAACGATAGAGATGGTGAGATCACACTAGACTGGACGACGAGCTATTATGACATGGATATACCAGTCACCATAACCTATAAACCTGGTCAATCAGGAAAACAAAATTTCTTGTCTGATCCGGAGTTTCCACAATCGGTAGAAAAATATGATGTAGAGGTTGAGGCACCAGAGTTCGAGTACAAGACAGTTGATGTTGAGAGTATGGGACCTGAGGATACGAGTTTTGACTCTGCTATAAATCTAGATATCAAGGAGGAGGCAGATGCTGTGGTCGAGGCACTAGAAGAATTAGGATTAGGTCTAACTAAAAAACAAAAGAAAGATGCAGCAGATAATTTTAGATATTATAACGAGGTAGAGTTAGATGAATCCTCAGTTGGGCCGGACACGGCAAATCCAGTAGATGAGAGTGATGCGTATACATTTTTAGATATGATAAAAAGAAACAAAGATAAATGATCAAAAGACTAACAAGAACAATACCACCTAAAAGAGGACCTAACCCACAAGGGTTGAATGTTCCCTTAAAACAGGTTAAGATAACAAACCCGGAGAATATAAATGGCAGATATAGACAAGTCGTTACCAAACGTAAAAACATCAATAGAGGTTGATCCTCAAGAAGAAATAGAAATCGAACAGGAGAAAGCTATAGAGGCTCAAGATCCTGGGGTCGAGGTTACACCAAATGAAGATGGAAGCGTTGAGGTAAATTTTGATCCGAGCAAAGTAAATATCGAGGGTCAGCCAGGACACTTCGATAATCTAGCAGAATTATTACCAGACGAAGTTTTAAAACCAATCGGTCTAGAATTAGTCGCTGATTATAAAGAATACAAAACATCAAGAAAAGATTGGGAGCAAGGTTATATCCAAGGTCTAGATCTTTTAGGATTTAAATACGAAAATAGAACAGAACCATTTCAAGGAGCATCAGGTGCAACCCACCCTGTTCTTGCAGAAGCTGTAACACAGTTTCAAGCTGGTGCTTACAAAGAATTATTACCAGCAGAAGGACCAGTTAGAACACAGATAGTTGGTAAACCTGATCCTGCAAAAGAGGCACAGTCGCAACGTGTGAAAGATTATATGAATTATGAGCTGATGGAAAAAATGGAAGAGTATGAACCCGAGTTTGATCAGATGTTATTTCATCTACCACTTGCGGGTTCAACATTTAAAAAAGTTTATTACGACGATTTGTTGGGAAGAGCGGTAAGTAAATTTATACCTGCCGAGGATTTAATTGTTCCGTATACGGCTACCTCATTAGACGATGCGGAATCAATTATCCATACAATAAAAATTTCTGAAAATGATTTACGAAAACAACAGGTAGGTGGGTTTTATTCTGATATAGATTTAGGACCTCCTGGACCTGATACTAACAATGAATTAACAAAAAAAGAGAGACAACTAGAAGGGACTAGAAAAACCGGGAGACAAGAAAATATGTATACCCTTTTAGAATGTCATGTAAATCTAGATCTAGAGGGTTTTGAAGATAAAGACAGTGAATTAAATCCAACAGGAATTAAATTACCTTATATAGTTACCGTAGAGGAAGCTAGTCAACAAGTTCTATCGATAAGACGTAACTATAATCCAACTGATCCAAAGAGAAATAAGATCCATTATTTTGTTCATTTCAAGTTCTTACCGGGCCTAGGATTTTATGGCTTTGGATTAATTCACATGATTGGCGGATTGAGCAGAACTGCAACGGCTGCTCTCCGTCAATTATTAGATGCAGGGACTTTATCTAATTTACCTGCAGGATTTAAACAAAGAGGTATTAGAGTTAGAGATGAGGCATCACCATTACAACCGGGTGAGTTTAGAGATGTAGATGCACCAGGTGGTAATCTTAGAGATGCATTTATGCCTTTACCATACAAAGAACCCTCACCAACATTATTACAATTAATGGGAGTGGTTGTTGGTGCTGGACAAAGATTTGCAGCTATTGCTGATATGCAAGTAGGAGATGGTAATCAAGCTGCTGCTGTCGGAACAACAGTTGCATTATTAGAACGTGGTTCAAGAGTTATGTCTGCAATACATAAAAGATTATATTCTGCGATGAGAACAGAATTTAAATTACTTGCAAAAGTATTTAAAACTTATCTACCACCAGTTTATCCATATGATGTTGTTGGTGCCACAAGAGAGATTAAACAAGCAGACTTTGACGAAAGAGTAGATATATTACCTGTTGCAGATCCAAATATATTTTCAATGGCACAAAGAATTACAATGGCACAAACAGAATTACAACTTGCAACATCAAACCCACAAATACATAACCTATATTTTGCATATAGACAGATGTATGAGGCGCTTGGTATAAAAAATATTGATGCGGTTTTACCTCCACCAGCTCCAATGCAGCCAATGGATCCAGCATTAGAGCACATTAATGCATTAGGCGGTAAACCTTTTCAAGCTTTTCGTGGCCAAGACCACAGAGCACATGTCACCGCTCACTTAAACTTTATGTCAACTAACATGGTTAGAAATAATCCACCTATTATGGCTGCTATGCAGAAAAATATTTTAGAACATATCAGTCTAATGGCACAAGAACAGGTGGAATTAGAGTTTGCAGAAATTTTAGCACAAGCACAACAGATGCAAATGATGGCACAACAAGACCCACAAGCTCAACAACAGCTACAAAAAATCTCTCAAGACATAGAAGCAAGAAAATCTGTGTTAATTGCAGAGTTAACAGCTGATTTTGCTAAGGAAGAAAAAGAAATTACGTCACAATTTGACTCTGACCCTCTATTAAAATTAAAATCACGTGAGGTTGACCTTAGAGCGATGGAAAATCAACGTAAAAAAGACGCTGATCAAGCAAATCAAGACCTAAATAGAGCAAAATTAATGCAAGCTAAAGAGTTAGCTGAAGATAAAATGGATCAAAACGAAGAATTAGCTAAATTAAGAGCTGGAGTTAGTCTTGCAAAGACTGGAGTACAGCAAGCAGCGGTAATCACGGAGGATAATTAATGCCATTAAACAAAAAAGGTAAAAAAATCATGAAATCTATGAAGAAACAGTATGGTAAAAAGAGAGGTGAAAAGATATTCTATGCATCTAAGAACAAAGGTGTTATAAAAGGAGTAAAAAAAGGAGCATAAATGCAAAAACTAGACAAAATAAAAGATGTTAAGGTTGCAGAGCAGAGTATCGAGGTAGATCCTAGATCTAAAACGACTGCAGATGGAGCTTTTAACTATATTGCTACAGGAAAACCTGAGATGCCAGTTGGCGGTCAGAAAAGAATGTTAGCAGAGAAAAAAAGAAACTCTAAAGCGTACTAATCATGTGGTTATCGGCGATAAAATTAGCCGTTTCTGCAGGAAGTAAGATTTACGCTAACAAGCAGAAGACGAAAATGGCAATGTCGGAGGCACAACTCTTACATGCCGATCGTATGGCCCGAGGTGAGGAAGCTTACCAGGGAAAACTGCTAGAGGCCCGACAGTCAGACTGGAAAGACGAGGCAGTTTTGATAATTCTTAGTTTGCCCGTGTTGGTGCTCGCATACGCAGTCATATCGGACGATCCAACTGCGATGGACAAGGTAAAATTGTTCTTCGAGATGTTCTCGCAGCTTCCATCATGGTTCACAAACCTTTGGATCCTTGTCGTGGCGTCGATTTATGGTATAAAGGGTACACAAATTTTTAGAAACGGAGGAAAAAAATAATGCCAAACAAAAGATTTAATAAACAAGTTCCTGCATTCAAGGCTGGCGGTAGAGCTGGTAAAATGGGTGGTGGAATGATGATGAAAAAACCTATGATGAATGTAGGTGGTGATGTCAAAAAAATAGAAAAAACTTTTGGAAGTAAAAAGAAAAAGAAAAATCTAAAAAAGGTTGATGCTAAAAAAAATCCAGGTCTAGCTAAGTTACCAACTAAAGTTAGAAACAAAATGGGATTTATGAAAAAAGGCGGAGCAGTCAAATAATGGCTCGTCCGGGTTTATACGCAAATATACACGCTAAAAGAAAACGTGGTGGCAAGATGCGTAAGAAAGGTGCTAAAGGTGCACCAACAGCAGCTAACTTTGCAAGAGCCAAACAGACAGCGAGGAAAAGATAATGACTAAACTATGTCCTAGAGGTAAAGCGGCAGCGAAAAGAAAGTTTAAGGTATATCCCAGTGCATACGCGAATGCATATGCCAGCAAAATCTGTGCAGGTAAGATTAAAGACCCATCTGGTGTAAAGAGAAAAGATTTTAGAGGTCCTAAACCAACTAAAGCTATGGGTGGAAGAATTATGAGAGCAGGTGGTGGAGTTGCTGAAGCTGCTGAAAAGTTAAGAAGACAAGGTTTAGGTATGGGTGGCTCGGTTTGCAAGATAGCTAAAAGAGGACAAAACAGAGACGCTATCGGAAAGAATTCGTAATGTCATGGCTAAAGCTGGACTTAAAACATGGTTTGCTCAAAAATGGGTAGACATAGGAAGTAAAAAGAAAGATGGATCTTTCTCAAAATGTGGAAGATCAAAACAGAAGAAAGATGCAAAACGTAAGTATCCAAAGTGCGTCCCACTAGCTAAAGCAAGAGCTATGTCTGAAGGACAAAGAAGATCAGCTGTAAAAAGAAAAAGAGCAGTAGCACAGGGTGTAGGTGGTAAACCTACTAATGTTAAAACATTTGCAAAAAGAACTAAAGCCATGGGTGGTGGTTTTATGATGAAACGACAAAGAATGGGTATGGTCTAATGAGAAAAGATTACTCAAAGGGAACTATGCCCGCGAGAAATAAAAAAAACTTTAGACCTACAAAGTCTGGAGCAGGTATGACACGAGCCGGTGTCAAAGCCTATAGAAGATTAAATCCCGGCTCTAAACTAAAAACAGCCGTGACTGGTAAAGTGAAACCAGGATCAAAAGCTGCTAAACGTAGAAAATCATTCTGCGCAAGATCACTAGGACAGATGAAAAAATTTCCTAAAGCAGCAAAAGATCCTAATTCTAGACTACGTCAGGCTAGAAGAAGATGGAAATGTTAAAAGCAAAAACTAAAAAATTTAACGGCAGATCATACAAAATTTCTCCACTAAAAGAAGGACCATACAAAAAAGGTCTTGTAAAGAATTTAATGAAAGCTAGACGTGATGTTAAAGTTGCATTAGATAAAAAAGATAAAGCACTTGAACGAAAAGCTCGTAATAGAGTGCATAAATTTAAAAAAAAGTTAGGAGAACGATAATGAAAAAATCAAAAGCTAAAATAAAAAAAGTTATGAAGGGCTTGCAAAAAGCATCGAAAACACATGCTGCACAAGCAAAAACTTTGAAAGGAGTATTACATGGCAGATCCAAAAGTAGGAACAGGTAAAAAACCTAAAGGTTCTGGCAGAAGACTTTATACTGACGAGAATCCAAGAGATACAGTCAAGATAAAATTTGCAACACCTGCAGACGCAAGAGCGACTGTTGCAAAAGTAAAACGTGTAAATAAACCCTTTGCACGTAAAATACAAATATTAACAGTGATGGAACAACGAGCTAAAGTTATGGGTAAGGGTCAGGTTGCATCTATCGCTAAGAAAGGAAAAGATGCAATTAGAAAACGTCATAAAAAGACTACTTAAATTTATTAATACTAGAATAGAAGCTTTGTCCATAACAGTCACATCAGGAGGTGTTGACAATATGGAAAAGTATCAGTATATAATAGGACAGATAACCGCCCTAGAGGCAACAAGACAGGAACTCTCTAACCTGCTAGAAAACAAGGAGCAAAATGAAGGAACAGTCATCGATATTAAAACCAAACAATAAACTTGTTGGTGTCAAACCATCAAAATCAGAAGAACCAAAATTACCAAAACCCACAGGTTGGAGACTCTTAGTCTTACCTTTTAAGATGAAAGAGACAACAAAGGGTGGAATAGTATTAGCTGAAACTACTTTAGAAAGGCAACAGGTTGCCTCACAGGTAGGATTAGTTATGGCCATGGGTCCACAATGTTATAAGGATAAAGAGAGGTATCCTGAAGGTCCGTGGTGCAAAGAAAAAGATTGGGTGATGTTTGCGCGTTATGCAGGCAGCCGAATCAAGATAGATGGCGGGGAGATGCGTCTGCTAAACGACGATGAGGTGTTAGCAACAATTGATAGTCCAGAGGACATCTTGCATGAGTATTAACATAGGAGGATAACTATGCCAGAAGAAAATAAAATAAAGAAACCAGATCCACAAGTTGATTTGGATACTTCAGGACCTGAAGTAGATGTAGCTTTACCAGAAGAAAAAAAAGAAGAAACTGGTGGTATAGCTGACATTCAAATTGAAGACAAAGAAACAACGGAACAAGAAACGGATAAAACATTTGAGAATGAAAGAGAAACAAAGTTAGAAGAAGGTGGTGAGGTAGAAAAGAAAGAAACAAAAGAGGACGACAAGCTAGAGGATTATAGTAAAGGAGTGCAATCTCGTATTGCAAAACTTACTCGTAAAATGCGAGAAGCAGAGCGAAGAGAAAAAGCTGCTTTAGAATATGCAAAAGCTGTCGAAGAAAAAAGAAAAACTACAGAAACAAAATTTTCAAAAGTAAATGAAGATTATGTTAAGCAGTTTGAAAATAGAGTTAAAGACGGTTTAGATTCTGCTCAAAAACAATTGGCACTAGCAATAGAAAATTCTGATGCTGCTGCTCAGATTGAGGCGAACAAAAAAATCGCTGCTTTATCAATTGATGAAGCTAGACTCAATGCTTTAAAAGAGCAACAATCAACAACAAAAGAAGTGTCTGCGCCAAAATTATCTGACGCAAACACTCTTCCAGAAAGCACACCTCAAAGCTTACCTACACCAGATCCTAAAGCGGAGGATTGGGCTAGTAAAAATAATTGGTTCGGTAAAGATAGAGCTATGACGTTTACAGCCTTTGAAATTCACAAGGATTTAGTTGAAAGGGAAGGTTTTGATCCTCAAACAGATGAATATTATGCAGAAGTTGACAAAAGAATTAGGGTTGAATTTCCGCATAAATTTGATACAAAAGAAACACAAACGTCGAAACCGACGCAAAATGTTGCTTCTGTCAAACGAACAGCTGTAAGACAAGGAAAGCAAACTGTGAGACTCACTTCCTCTCAGGTCGCAATAGCGAAAAAACTTGGAGTGCCACTCGAAGAGTACGCAAAACAAATAAAACTCACGGAAGGAGCGTAACATGGAAAAAGATAATACAAAAACTTCTCGTGCGGACCAGACACGAACAAAGTCAGAGAGACCTAAAGTGTGGGTTCCACCATCATCTCTAGATGCACCCCCTGCACCTGATGGATTCAGGTATAGATGGATAAGAGCTGAAGTCATAGGATTTCAAGATACGAAAAACATAACTGGAAGAATTAGAGAAGGTTATGAATTAGTTCGTGCCGAAGAAGTCGAAAATGCAAGCGACTATCCTGTACTTGAAGAAGGTAAATACAAGGGAGTGATTGGGGTTGGTGGCCTTCTACTTGCGAAGGTACCTGTCGAGATCGCGAAGCAAAGAATGGATCACATGTCTAATAAACATAGAGATCGAAGCGAAGCTGTAGAAAACGATCTAATGAGAGAGCAAGACCAGAGGATGCCGATCAATGTTGATAGGCAATCTCGTGTAACCTTCGGTGGTACGAAAAAGTAATTTTAAATATCACTGAATTTTTAAACCGTACTGGAGGCCGTTTAACAACGGCAGGTACATAAGGAGAAACAACTAT
>Ga0209348_1000613_pt1 | contig 18216 bp, 28 predicted proteins | sample ETNvirenome_2_30_FD_184065 | JGI IMG/M metagenome (GOLD analysis project Ga0209348, IMG submission 184065) | Marine viral communities from the Pacific Ocean - ETNP_2_30 (SPAdes) (version 2) | ecosystem: Environmental > Aquatic > Marine > Oceanic | place: Pacific Ocean | collected 2013-06-22
ATTAGTCTTTAGGATACAAATTTGTAATTATGTCACTTAGTTGATTCAACTGATCTTCATTCATTAGTTCGATCATAGCATCAACTATATCATAGGGGGCGGAATTGTCCGCCTCCTCTAGGATTTCTGCTATTTCTGAGAATAGTGTTGTCTTTAAGTCGTTTGGATAGATCATGCCATCAACTCCTGTGGATAGTCAGCGGGTATCTCTTGTTTGATAGGTGTGAATACGTCATTGAAGTCTTTAGTCTCTTCATTCCAGTATGATATAGCATGGCATTCTAGAGTTCCGTCTAGTTCCTTAATGTAAGCGTACTCTCCACAACACTTGTTAGTGTCCTCAAAAAAGTGTGAAGTTGTTTTGTGAAGTCTAGGAGCATTTTCTTCCATTGACTCGCCTCTCTCTGTGTAGTATAGAGGTTTGTATGGTAAATCCTTTAACTTCTCCTCGTCCTCAATTTCCCAACCTGATTGAGTATAGCAACTACTCATGTTGCCACCATCAATAAGTTCCGCAATATCTTCTCTTGTAGGATACTGTTGATTGAGAGTAACACCTAACCACTGTGGGTATCCGTCCCAATGATGATATACTGATAAGATTGAACCATCAGCGAGTCTTAGTCCGATTCTTGAATTAGTTGACATGATTGTTTGTTTGTTATGTACTTATTATAATGTGGTGATAGAGGTGATACAACCACCTGTGTGCCAGTTTATAAAGTGGCAGGGTCAGAGGGCATAAAAGTAGGATTTAATGATAGTGTCAGTTTATTCAACACAGCAGGGGCAAGTTGACTACCATCAAAAGAGCAACTACCATCTTCATTTTTATTTCCTAGTTTTTCGCATAGTGCCTCATTTACCATTGAATACAAAAATGTATTAGTTTTAGGCGAATTACTAATATAGTCAATAACCTCTAGTGTTATTGCTTCTGCTAATTTGTCTATAGTTTGTTTAGATAGAGTCATTTAACTTTCTTATCCTCATTTAATGGACTATTGAAATATGCTCTATTTACAAAGTAGAGTAATACTAGAGTGAACATAATACCAAAGAATCCAATAATCAATATTGGACTTTGGGGAAAATCATAAAAGGGAACTGTTTGCATTTTACTTGATTGATGTTAATGGGTGTATTAAGTCGGTAGTGAAGTCTATGCTAGATATACACCAACCGATAGTGTCTGATATTTTGTCAATAAGGTGCTCTTCATCAAAGGCGTACCAAACACCAAGAGCGGAATCTCTATTTGCAACTTGGTCATCATAACTTATTGGATATGATTCCATATTGTTGCCATCATCATAGTCAAATTCAATTTCTGTGACAAGATAAGCGGTTTGATTCATTTAGTTCTCCGTAATTGAGTAAAATTCATAATCTTGAAAGTTGTCCATGTCATGCTCATAGTCATCATACTCTCCTGATCTGTATAGGCGCATTGCTTCCTCTTCAGTTTCCGCCCATACTGTAGCGTGCCCCCACCCTACAAACTTCTCTTCGATAGTCCATGACTTATTCATTTTTCTATCTCCAAAGAATCAATAAAGGCAACACAATGTTCAGTAAATTTCTTTACATCAATAGGTGCCACTTGGTCATTCTCTTCTCCAATATAGTAGAATTGGTTATTGATGTTTGAAATCAAAGTAAGAAGTGCTGTTTCGTTTTTAGTGTACATAAACCTCTGTGCTTGTTATAGTATTATTATAGGGCAGTGATATGAAATATCAACTACCCATGTGCCAGTTTACAAATAGGTTATCTCGCCCTTTTCAACTGCCTCCTCTAGTTCATAATAGTTTGCTCTCTCTGCATCTATCTCTTCTTGATGATATTCAAATACCATATTCTGATAAATGTCGAACAAATCCTGTAATACTACGCCTTCTAGGTCTGTCCATGAACCAACATAGTCTAACTGTGTTTCATCATATCCGCCCTTCTCAAGACTAGGAGCACTTACAAAGTGCATACCAATGTCAATAAAGAAGTGTCTGCCATACTTCTCACTTACATGAGTCTTTGTTGGTCTGAAATGGCAACCATGTACGCCCTCTGGATCTCTCAAATCATTGAAATCTCTGAAAATGTATGTGTGCATTACACTGCCTCCTCTAGTAGTTCGCTTGTATCTTGAATTGTAAACTCTACACCCATGTCAGTTTCAATAATTGTTTCTAACTGACAATTAGTTAGAGTATCGTTTTTGAGATAGTAAAAGGTTACATCATCATTCTTATCTTGTAGAGATAACCACTCAATTAATTGTGATACTTTCATTCTACCAATCTCCGTTAGACTCAGCATATACATCTTCATTCCAATGCTCTGTATCTTCTATGATACCAACATGGCGCATGATACCATCATATATTTCCATGCCTGACCTTGACATTCTGCCACATGAATAATCCCAACCTAACTCGGTTAAGTTATCCACAATAAAGTTGAGTGAAACTTTTTTCATAATTGTTTGTTTGTTATATTATTATTGTATAGGCACCAGATCAGAATACAACCACCTGTGTGCCACTATCTGAACTGTCTGTTGTTGAAGTTTGCGTAACTGAACTGTTGACGTTTTACAAGTTTGAATGTACCATACTTGTTAGACATTACATAACCCTCATGTTCATAAGGCACACTATCAAATAGACATTGAACATTCTCTGTAGTAGTGATGCCTCCCATGAGTAATTCTTTTATCTCAATTATCATATTGTATAAGTGAAATAAGTTTTTAGAGTATCCTGTATCACTCGCCAATTTGTCTGCATCAAGTGATTGACCTGAGCGTATATAACTGTTGATACTTACTTTCAACTGTGGTATATCCTTGCTCTCTGGAAACTTGACAAATGGTATTACAGTTTTAGCAAGTGTGATAAGTAAACTTAATCTAAAATGTCTATTAGATATTGATGCACCTGTATCAATAAAGTGAACACCATAACTCTTAGATTCTCTATAATGAAACTTAGCATCTAACTCTTGTATGGTAGCACCAATATACTGTGTATGAGTGGCAACAATAATGTCATCAATTACATTATCAAATTTGTATGTAATAGTATTGGGCGTGTGAGTATCTGAACCACCATAACCAATAAAGTCGCCTTGATATATGCCATCATTCTGTGGTAGTCTGTCTAGACATATATGTAGAATCGAAGCAACTCTAGGTATATGTCCATGATTAGTTTCAATATCTGTGTGAGTATAGTTTATCTTGATTCTTCTCTTATTGAATACTGATTTAGTTCCTACAAAAAATCTACCATTCTCAGGGTTAGTTCCATATACTATAGCAGGGGCACCATCATATTTTACTGATACCTGACTCTGTTTGGTATCTAAGAAGTTGATAGCATTGATCGCACCTTGCTTACCCTCAAGTATATGATCTTCAATATGTTCTAAGTGTTTGTTCTTCATACTATTATTATACCACATGGCACTAGGTTTTCAACCATCTATGTGCCAGTTTATAGATTGTCAGGGAACGGGGCGAACTGATCTGAGTTTCACTCATGGCGCCCAAATTTACCTACTAGGAATCGCTTACACCTGTACCCCTACTAACTACTGATCTAGCAATGCTGACGCTCGACTTTCGGGTAGTAGAACCGTATATCCCTGACATTCATATAATAATCTATTGACATATAATTGCAACCACCTGTGTGCCAGTTTATTAAATGTCACACTCTGGGTTGACAAACTTTCTATTTCGCTTTACTTTCTTTGTATTAAGATCAATTAAATCTTCTAGTTCTTCTATATCTTTGGTTACATTATCTTTTTCCTCAGAATAGTAGAATAATGCTTCACTTAACAAATTAAATTGTTTATCAGTTAGTGTTACTTTAATGTCGTACATTTATCTTAAAGGTATATTGAATGACATGATAGTTCTCTGCTTATCTGATACTGAAGCAGGCGACTCATGTAGTAATATAGAGGGGAATGTTAGTATCTCTCCCTCACTTACTGGAGGCGCAATCTTATTAATTGTACCATAGTAAGGGTCAGGAAATGGACTATAAAACGTAGTCGGAAAGTGCTCTTTATCATCAAATTCAACATATAATACACATGATATATTCATTAAACCATGATTATGAGCACCATGATATTGTCCTCTAGTATATCTCTGTGACCATAGTTGCCATTTATCTACAGTATCGCAGGGGCAATCTCCTCTATATCTATCACTTAATAACTGTGTATAATATTCTACTATACCGTCTAAGTCTGATGTAAGTATGTTTACAAAATCATTTAAGTAAGGCGATACAGTATTATATTTGTAGTAATCTGTTTGGCACTCTACTATGTCGCAACCCTCAAAACTGATAAGTTCTAACAACTTATCTTTTTTGCTCTCCCACTTGTCCACAGCAAACTTTGCTATGGGCATTGAGAATAGATTTAAAGATTGAACACTCATTTGTGTCTATAGTTGTAGCGTGCTTTTCTTCTTGGTTTGATGCCCTTATCTCTTTTCAATTCTGATTTAAGTTTCTTCAGAAATTTTAAGTGATTAGGATAAACTATCTTCATTAAATCTTTTTTAGTTTGTCGCTCTTCTTTATCCATTGTCTATGTCAATGTCATTTAGGTCTGTAAAATAGATGCCTCTCAATTCTGATTCTGTCCACTCGGTTAGATCATCTAAGAATAGATCATCTTGTAAGAAATCTTCTGCTGTTACTGACATTTCATGGCATAATGATTCTGCTTCCTCTAGTAATTGTTCATCAATTAACTGTTCAATTCTAGTAGCATAGTGATCTTCCATAGTAGTAAGACACTTAAGTCTAATTTTGTCAATTTGGTGCATTTTAGTGACCTTTAGATGGTTTAATTATACTATAAATTGGTATCGTTGTCTATTTTCTGTTAGATAACGATACCTGTGCCTCTCCTTTGTTGAAAATAGTATCAACAACATTATTGAGGCGACGCTCTGTACCAATACCAACATTGTTGTAAACTGGTACAAACATCTTGCCAAATGGTTTAACGTATCCAGTACCCTTAATACAAGGTTTCAAAGCACCTGTGCTAATTCTATGTGCATCTTCTTTATGTAGTCTGATAACTCTACCAATAGTTTGTGCCATAGTGATTAGATCAAGATTTCTCAATAGAATACAGGCGTTTAGACCTGATACATTCATACCCTCTGATAGGATAGAATGATGGAACAATAGAAACTTTTTGTCTGGGTCATTGCCCCACTTGTTCATCAAATTGAAAAATGTTTTGCGTGTAATCTTTTTACCATTGATGATAGCACCATACTTTGATGTAATCCACATCACATTGTACTTACGAGCATGGCACTCACTCTGAAAGTCTGTTCTAGTAATCAATTTGTGAATATTGGTAGTAGATTTAGCAGTGACCAATACTTTGTCCATGCTCTCCTCATTGTCAAGAGCATCAAGTATCATTTCTTTGTCTATCTCCTCTACACTCTCATAGAAACCAACATTAAAGTTTCTAGTCTTAATCTGTGGAGGTACGATATAACCCTTCTCAATCAACTCTGGGGCAGGGATTTGTGCAATCACTTGACCGTACACTTTTGTATTGTTCATACCACGCTCCTGTGATGTATGATGTTTAGGTGTAGCAGTGAAGTAAAACTTTCTTCTAGTGATATTAGACCTATCCTTGACACTCTCAAAGAAATTCTTTTGAACTGAATTGTGTGCCTCGTCATAATATACTGTATCCGCTTCAACATCTTGTCTGACTCTGTGAAGTGAATGATATGTTGTAAAGATCAACTGATTCTTTGTACTGTTATGATGCCACTCTTGTATTTTCTTTGGATTAGTGGTAGTAATATAGTTTGTCTCTCCACTATGAACATGAAGCACCTCGACATTATCAATATGCTCAAGAAACTCCTCGCATAACTGTTGAGCGAGTAGGATTCTAGGAGCAACAACAATTATAGTCTGTGGTATGGGCATACTGAACCGCCATTTAGCGTCCATAATCATACACATTGTTTTACCACCACCTGTGGGCACAAGAATCTGACCACATTTGCGTTGCATAGTCTGGATTATCTCTGTCTGATGATCTCTAAGTTTCATAGTGTAGTTGTTTCAATAAACATAGTATAGGGAATAAAAAAACCCCTCGCAAGGGGTTGTGTGTCAGTTATCCAACTGGTGGCGCTCCTGTCGGGTCGGCGGGTTTAGCGTCCATGTCAAATTTACTTGATGCCTTTTCATAGTCTGCCTTACCTTTAAGGGTATTAATCTCAGTAATAAGTGCCTTAATATCATCTTGCTGTTTGAGTAGGGCAGCATGAACCATAGACTCTAGTGTTGCCAATCTCTCGTCAAGATTGCCTATAGTTCTCATTGCACCATTTAGTTGTTTCTTTAGTCTATCAACTTGTTGCAACTTAACTTTAGTTAGTGTCTCTGTATCTGAAGTAAGTGAATCGTAACCCATAATTTATTCTTTTTAGTTATTTAGAAGTGTAAGGATTATCTGATGTAGAGATAACCGCCTGCCCAATCGCAATGAGCATACATATACTCACGTTGGTTTTGATCTCTCATATCAAATCTAACGTGTTTAGCAGGAGCACGCCATGAAGCAGGTTTGTAAACTTCTCCTGTTGTTTTGTCAACAAAAGCGTGTACGCCTGCACTCTCATACTTACCATTTCTGAAATCGTTTTGTATGATTTTGTGATACTTCTTACCTGATGTGATAGTGAATTTGATACACTCCTCATCATTCTCAATTTTTCTTGCCCTCTCCTGTAGATACTTGTCACTGCCATTCTGACTATCCATAACATATCTCAACGAATAGTTCCTGTACTGTGCTTCTAGGCATCTACATAGTTCCTGTGTCCACTTAAGAACTTCTGTCTTTTGAATTGCGTTTGTCAATTTAGGCATGATAATTAATGTTTGTTGTAAAAAAAGGAAAGGGAAGGTAACAAACACAAAACCTTCCCTCTCATATTCTTATAATACTGTATGGTCAGTATCAACGCAATCGGTTGTGTGCCACTTCTTCAACTGTCCACTACTGAATCTATAAAAAAGCATACCCAAAGCGAAACCAATACCGAACTTTGATGCCGTGCTCACACTTCTACCCATTTGATTTAGGGCAGGCCTCATACCTTGATTGTGCATTGAGTACGGTTTTGAACCTAGTCTATCCATAGTATTATAATAGGGTGCGAGAAACAAAAATGATAACTAAGATCATTTTGTTTCCCATATCCTATTATGGCATTATATTATTCCTTTGTCAAGTCTAAATTTTCTTTTGTATCAAATGCCTTTTCTCTCTCTGCCTTGTTCAGATTGACACACCGCCAACCATAGTCGCCATTTGTCACTATTGTAGGCATCATATTCATTGATAATGTAACTCTATCTTGGAATTGGTTATCATCATATCCATGTATGATCTGTGCAGGGAATATTATTAACTCGCCTTCATTCACGATAAGTTCATTATCTTGATTATGAGGCGTGTATTTTTTCCTCATTAATTGTAGAGCGGGCATCGAGGGAAAATATAGACTCTCCTCTCTGGTAAAGTTTGTACTGATATGTTTTTCATTATCATAGTTCACATAATATACAGCAGATAGATATGAATTACTGTGGTAATGTGGGTGCTGATAACCACCTTTGTCTGCTACATTTATCCAACTATCGGTTACTTGTACTGTCTCCTGTATGTAATCGCCTTTAATTTCTTTTGCATAATATTCTGCCTGTTGTTCACACCAATTTCTAAATCTACCAAACTTAACATCATTCTGTAAAACAGAATAGTGTCCTATATGTGACAATGCTCTTGAGTTTGTATTATATGATAACTGATTTAACTTTTGTTCTTCTATCTCTGTCAATATGTTGTCCTTTACCTTGTCGTGGAATGGGCAAGGTATGATAGCAACAGGTGTTGGCAGTATGTTTACGACTTCCATATTATAATAGAGGATAATCCCATAGTTTACCAGACCTAAACGTAGTCATGGCAGTGTGTCTTTCTTCTTTTGTTAGAGGTTCAATTCTAACGTCATTAATATATCTAGGCATCAAATTACTGGATACTGTTATACGATTATCGCCATAGTTGGTTGTATATCCATGACAGGTGTTAGCAGGCCACAGTAACAACGAACCCTCAACTCCAACCACTTCATTGATATAATTATACTTTGTTTCTTTTTGGTTTGTCAACATATATGCAAAGTAATCAGGAAAATTCATACTATCGTTAGGTCGATAAAAGTATGTTGGCGAGTGAACTTCATCATCAAAGTTAATATAATATAGAGCACATATAGCGGCATTTATATGAAAATGAGGCGATTGTTTGCCACCTGAGTCACACACATTTAACCAACTATCTGTCAATAAAAAGTCTGATGTTTCATAACCCAATATATCCTGTGCATATATCTCTGCCTGTTTCTCTATCCACTCTCTAAAATCTTTATACTTATCACTTGATAGAGGTGAATAGTAATCAAAATGTTCTAGTCCTTTGGCGTGTGCATCTACCTTTTGAAATTCATAGGTATCACCATGACTTTTGATCTCATCAATCAGTAATGACTTTACTGTCTCATGTTCTGGGTACATCACTGCTCCCAACTTCAACGGTAGTACATCAACTGTCCTCATTATTTCCATAATAAAATTTCTTAAAGTCAGAGGGTAAAGCGTCTTTTGGTACAGGCGTTGTATTGAAACTTACAGTAATCCTTTCGCCATCTGTATTGTTGACTCTACTACCATGTTCTAACCACGAAGGAAATAGGTATAGATGATCTTGTTTAATTGGTATGTCCATTTCATACACACCATAACGAGTAGGTTGTACATTATGAATACACATCATGTATGGTTTGAGTGGCGACACCACGAAAAATTGTCCGAAATCTCCCTCTGGTAGTTGGCAATAAAAAGCACCACTTATCACGCTCGACTCATGGCGATGCTTTTCTGTGTACCCACCTTTGGGTAGTATATTAAACCATGCACCACTAATCATTGAAGGATAGTTGCCTATCTTAAAATTATAATCATCAATACACTGATGAAAAACATTCATAATATCAATGCAACTCTTATCCTCTAAGGGGTCCCAACCACCATGACTACTGACACCATTCACTGCCAAAGAATGTCCTGATGTTTTTCCTTGTTCTTTGATATGTTTCTTAAAATTGTCTAATCCAGGCGCTTTCCTGAGATCATATTCTTCTAATAATGTAGGAAATAAATCCATCTAATTCCACTTACAATAGTCTATGTTGAGAACAACTCTTAAATCTGTATCAGTGCATGATGTGCCTGCATGAAGCAAATCTCCTGAGAATATCACTGCTCTATTCTCTTTTGATTCTATCTTTTGCCCGTCCTCAAAATATGTATATCCGTTGTTGTCATTGAAATATAAGACACATATATGATAGTTTGGTATGTCAGTAAAATTACCTTTATCATCTTGAGGACCCGAAATGTCAATGTGTAATGGTTTTTCTTTTATGTCTTTTGATCTTGGCGTAGCATTAAACTTAATCCTATGCAAGGCAAATGGATTAAGTGCAGAGAATACTGGTTTAATTATACCATAAACATCTGATATTGGTTCAGCGTCTATGTAACACGCATGAGAAAATTGTGGGCAACCATCGCCTTCCATCACAGAGGTAGGCGAATAGTACCAAGGCATACGCCCACCAAAGACATAATCCTTGATGGGCGTAAAGACCTCTGTAGGTAAGAAGTTATCGTAAACTTCTATCACTACTCCTCTTCTTTTTTGTAGTTTGGATTTAACTTATGGGAAGTGAGAGGCCTGAATATGACTTGTCTCTTCTTCTCTATGCCATCTATCGTTACAGGTTGAATAACCTTATCACACATATCATTCCAATACTGTGTCAACTTTGCTTTTCCGTCCTTGTTGGTAGGGTCATCAAACTTAGTTTCCAATTCATCACTTGTACAGTAGTAACAGACTACAACTTTTTGTTTTGTTGTATTCTTTAACTTATTTAAGATACCAACATGAATTGAATCAGGTCGGCCTGTCGCAACCATGAATGAAGTTGTGTCTCTATCAACATAGTTTTCTGCCTCTTGTTGACCATTTTCCTTCTCTTCTTTGGCAGCATATTCAATACGAACTGTCTTAGAGTTTCTTTTTCTATACTTCTCCCAGTTTTTCTCTGCAAGGTCAACAATTTCCTTCTTATCTTTCTTTAAGAAGATATGATGTTCTTCCATGATCTTGAGGGCTTCTGAACCTTTGAAATCAAATCTAACATCAGCAATCTTTTCCTCATGTAATATGTCTGCTATCTCAGCATTTTCACTAGGAGAAGAAATTGTTTTATCTCTCCTGTTTAATAAGTTTGCAAGACTTTTGATGTCAATATTTCTTACAGTTAAATCCTCAAATTCTGCGTAAGGAGCATCATGTGCATTTTTTGCTCTGATACACGCCCTCATAGTGTGGTTTCCACCTATAATCATTCCTTCTGGAGCGTCTTTCCACTTAAATATGAAAACTGGTTCGCACTCATCTGTATTACCACCCGCTATGTTTATCATTTCAGTGATACCACTTACTTTTGTGTTATCAAATTGCTTTTTTCTGCACTGAAACTTCTCATATTTGTTCAACTTGTTCTTGTCCATTTTTCCTTTGTTGAACTCGCCTGCTTTAAATCTCTCTAAAAGTTCAAGCATATATGGTCTGTTAGCACCCTTCTTCTTTCTGTAAGTAGGATTACTATTACTGAGATTGTAATAGTTTGGATTGTTTTTTGCGTCCACTTCTGAGAGTAGACGATGCTCTTCGTTGTGCATATCGGTGTATTTTCCGTATTGTAGTATTTTTAGTGTAAAAATTGGTTCAGAGCCTGAAGTAAGTTTGTTGAATACTTTATTGGTTGAACTATGATAGTAAACTTCTCCCCATTCAATTTTATGAACACCAAGATAAATCATTCCATTAAGAATGTTTCTGTACTCATAAAGGTACGCTTCACTACTATCCCAGCCTGGAATAGGTATGAACTGCTTAATTGATTTGGCTGAAAATGTACTCATATACATAATCTAACAGAATCTTCACTATCTGTCAACCCTAATCCACAAATAAATGTCCACATTGGGGGCAGCAGTGTACAGTTTTTGTACTGTACATCTGTTTGTATAGTCTTGGGTTTGCTTTTTTGATAATTAAATCGTCAAGTTTCTTTACTTGCTTTCTCATTTTCTAAGATTTGAAGCATTTCTAAAGCGCCTTGTACCTTTAAAAACTCCTCTTTCTTGAGTTCAAAGGTTTTACTCAACTCTTGTATCTCTACCTGTAGATCATTCGCTCTCTTAGTCAGATCTTCTTTATGACTCATAATTTTAATGCACTCACTCTATATATCATACCATAATAAATAGAATTGGCAAGGTATCACTACAAAGAATGGCATATTCTGACTATGAAATAGAAACCAATCCAGAACTGCAAAGAACCGAGATTAATCCTACTGTAAAGAATATCATGTGCAAACGTGATGTGATCTACAAGACTCTTGCAACTGTTGGAGACTTCTATTGTCGCATTTGGTACTATAACGATAATTACGATCCTTCTAGAACCACTGAGGGTACAAAGAGAATCCATATTGTGCCTACTGAGGAATCATTTATAACTGAACATCTAGAAATTAATGAGTGGTTAAACCTAGCAAATGATTATTGGTCTGAGGGCGTAGTATTTGTTAATCCTATTATAAGAAGAAATGGCGTTAAGTTCAATGTCAATGCTGATCTAAAAGATTGTGTAAAATATATGTCAGGTGTGGCATCACACTATGAGGCAGATAAGGATAAGATCATAGCGATTGATCTGGAAGATAACCAAGCGATGTATGATATGAATTACGATCTTACATCATCAAAAGTTTTTTCAGATGTGTCAAATAATTTTTACAGTGATTTCACAAGTGGTCCTGTTGGTAATGGAAGTCTAAGTATAAGTAAGACCACAGAATTTGTTAGTGGCGAAATTAAGTTGAGTCAAATAAACTCCAAGTACAGTGCTGGTAATAGTCTTGGTAATTACTATAGAGGGCAAGGCGTTGCAGATATATCTGATAACAATAATGTTCCTACCAGTGGTGCAATATCATTTGGCGATCTAAGAAGCACTGTAAGTAAACTTACTGCTGATTGTAATGGAAATTGGATGCACTGTCAGGCAAGATATGAAGTATTTGGCAATCAAGAGTGGACTTCAAACATAACTAAACAAATCAATCTTAATGGTAACTTCGGAGGTAACTCTGATCTAAGTCCAGCAGTAAGATTCAATAGTGGTGGTAACGGTAATATCATTGCTTATGTTACCAGTGCATCTGGCAATCCTCGTGTCAGAGGTTACTCTGGAGAAGGTGGAGGTGGCGGAGGCGGTAACGGAAAAGCAGGCGGAAGAGCAATGGTAGTAGAGTCTCCAATATTCATGCCCACTTCACAGAAAGATTCAAGAGTCCGTGGCGCAGGCGGAGGCGGCGGCGGTGGCGGCAATGGCGGTAAAGGTGGCGGTGGTGGTCACGCTGGTGGAAGAAGATGTAGAGGTTGGTTCTGTAATAGTTCTTATCGTGTCTGTTCAAACAATGGAGGAGCAGGCGGTAATGGAGGCGGCGGAGGCCAAGGTGGTAGAGGAGCGGGATATTACTGGAATGGAAACAATGCCTTTATTGATATTCAAACTGCAAGTAGTAGGAATGGTTCAGGCGGCGGTGGCGGTCAAGGAGGAAACAGTAGAGGAGGCGGTACAGGTGGTGCTGGCGGTGGCGGAGGCCAAGGCGGCGCATTTGAATCAAATGGTCAAGGCGGAGGCCAAGGTGGTACAGGAACTCAAGGAGCTGGAGATCAAGAGGGTTGTGGATACCATTCCTCTGGTAGAAATGGGCAAGGAGGCCAAGGTGGCGGAGGTGCTGGAGGTAATAATGGTAAAATTCAGTTTGGTGGTAGCGGTAGTATATCTAATATCTAATCTAAACCATATACTAATTCAGTCTTAGTTCCTTCTGAACTGGCAGTTATTATTGTAGCACCATGAACTGCGGAGGGCAACTGTTCCCATTTAGATATTTCATCTGCCCATGAATCTGGCATCCATAGAAATGTCTTAGCGTTACTGGATATTGATGCTATAGATGAATTATGAGATTCATGTCTCTGCGTATATGTTACCCAATTATCTTGAGCCGTTGTTCCCTCTGGAGCATCTTTAGAAAACTGTGTCGATAAGGCATAACCTAAATTCTTAACTACACCTGTCTCATTGAACTCTATTATTATCTCTATCAAATTATTTTCCTGATCCACCGCCAGTTCATCTACGCAATCAGTTATACCTTTTATATTAATATATGTCTTGGTATTTGATCTAGTGCCAAGATATTTTAATATATCCTCTGATATATTCATATCATTCTTAATTAGTCCTATCCTAATTTTCTTATTGATTCTACTAACATTGGCACTACTAATACTATAGTTCTCTATGTCAGCATCAAATAACTCTAATAGTTCTTTTAAAGATGAAGTATCAGTATTCCCTGTGGCCTCTGTTGCTAATTGACATAATCCTTCTATACTAGGAGCAAACAATGCAGGCGGGTCAAATGACAGTAACTCCTCTATCATCACTCCATCTTTAAAATATAGAAATTTGTACTTGTTCAGATACTTAAACAACACATTATTTCCTATATGTCCATCAAAATACTGATATTGTTCTATGCCTGTTGGTATTTGAAACTTAAATCCATACTTTGTTGTATCTGATTCACTCTTTATTAATCCCATACCTTGATTCATACTAATAGAGAATAAATCAGGATATATCTCTACAATACTCTTTACCGCTTCAATATCCTCTGAATTGAATAGAGTAGGATACTGTCCAGAATTTGATATGTTAGTTAGGTTTTCTATGTCAACCATTCTTTTCCTTTTTCGTAACTGAACCAAGTGATAACTGAGTATCTCTCGCCTTTAGTCACAGGTGTGACTTCATGTTTAAACAAGTGATTACTTGGATATACATGAGCAGAGTTGCCTCCTGAGAGAATATTATATTTTCCCCAAAATGTGATCCAACCGCCTTCATAATCATCATTAATAGTATAAGATGTGGTTACTGAACCAGCATCAGCATCAACATCTACATGAGGAGAAAGATAACCGCCCTCTGGGTATTTACATAACCAGTATCCAGAGTATTTATCGTAGATAGGGTCTTTTGGTAAAGTATCTCCATAGTGTTCATATATGCTAGGCATCAATCTAATGTGTGCCTTATGAATTAGATCAAATATCTCCCCATGTTCGGGTTCTATGAGCATCTGTGACCTATATCCTTTTAGATCATAATATGAACTAGGAGGAGGATTGCCTGGTTCAGGCCAATCTAATCCTTCAACGAGTTCGAGCAATCTTCTATGATCGAGTGTAGGAAGAACATTCCCAGAATGAAGGATATAGTGAAATAATTGATTTGTTTCATTCAGCATTGACATCTACATTGAGAGAAGGAGCAAAGACAAATCCAGATAATGATATTCTAGGGTCATCTTTATACCAACCATTTTTCATTATGGCACTGTGCCACATAAAAGAAGGGTATATAATCATTCTATTGAATTTCATTTGAACATGATGTTGTTCTTCCCATACCTCTTCAATAAGAGTTGTGTCATTATCTATTAGGTCAGTTGCCTTTTCAGAGAAATCATAGATCCATTCTTTAAGATTCCAATACTCTTGGGTTCTTTTAAATGGTTTGTATATGTTCTCTGTATTAGTTAGTCCTGTTGCATTATGGGTGAAAAATGAAGTTCCACCTTCACCTTCCTCATTTAGATATAATACTGTTGCATATATCGCTGGGTCTATGTGTGGTTGTATAGAGATTCTAGGAACTTTCCTATCGCTATACATGGCATTGACTTGATATAATAGTTTTACTGCGTCTGGATCAATGTTTTGAAAGTCTGTACACCTTTGTATCATGTGTCCAGTCAGTTTAGATAGTTCTGCTAGGTCAAGATGTACATTTGATTGATAGCCTGGAAATACCTCGTCTGGATCGCCTTTTCCCAATTCATTATATTGCATAGGAATTTTCTCCACCACCTCACTTATGAAGTCATGTGGATTTGCCAATACATCATCAATGACAATGATCGGGTGGTCTTCTAGTCTGTGAATGTCATATTTTAGTTCATCATTGACTCTATGAGTCTTTCCATCAATAATATTCAAATTCATGTTGTTATAACTCTAGGTTGTATTCAGCAATCATACCAAACATCTTACTCTGTATATGTTCTAGGTAGGATTTATTGACTGGCGGTATGTCTTCAATCTTATCTAGGTATTCGGTGACTGTGTGGTGAAGTATTCTCACCTCTTCAATCCCCATTATTGCTTCGCAATGCCAGTCTCCATCTTGAAACTGCTGGGGTTCGTATCTATCCTCCATTTTTCAGTTCCTCAATCTCATCTTTAAGTTCTTTGACAGCCTCTATGAGTAGAGGTACAAGTTTGTCGTATTGTACTGTCATGTATCCTTTACCTACAGCAGCTGGTTTAACAGCCTCTGGTAACACTTCTTTAACCTGTTGTGCAGATACACCAGCATACCTTGTTTCAGTATCAAATCCTAGTTCACCAGCAGTATCATTGAATGAATATGTAAATCCACTTAACTTACATACCTTAGCAACAGCACCCTCAATCTGTTCTAGACTTGTCTTCAGTCTCATGTCAGATACGAAGGCAGTAACATCTCCAGTAGTATTGAAGTTTCCAGTTTGATTAATGTCAGCAGTGACATCAATTGAATTGTTATTTGCATCTAGTGTCAGAGCCCCTGATGTGGTATCAATCTTGTTACCATTGATTCTTACGTTGTCAGTTCTGAATACACCATTACATACAAGATCATTGTTAAATGTACCTGTGCTAGCGTCACAATCAAAGTCTGATGAAGCAGTAATTGAATTTACAGTCAGTCTAGTTCCATTAAATGTAAGATTAGATGATGATGTAGTGTTGTTGTTAGAACTATTGTAAGGAACTCTATTTGCACCAATAGCAATGTTCGATGCAAGTGTTGAAGTTGCAGCATTACCTGTCATTCCGCCTGGAGGCGCAGTAAATGTACCTGAGACAGTTAGGTTGTTGATACTATTACTACCACCAATAGTCGCATTATTACCTGTGATCGCAGTAGGGAAGGCACCTGTGCCACCTTGGAATAATGTCGCAGTGATAACATTGACCTTTGTACTACCATTGGAGTCTCTGGTCATTACTGACGCACCACTTGTCCAGTTAGTATCTTTGGTTGTCTTACCATCAAGTAAATCAGCGTTCAAGTTTACACACTTGGCAGTAGATGATGTCTTGATAGGTGGAACAGTTGTTGCAGTTGATTCAAACTGGAATGATTTAATCTGTCCAGCAGAACCAGCATCAATAGTCATGTTACCACCATTACCAGCACTCAATGCTGTGATGATACCAACGTTTGCGGTGATCTTAGGAGCACAAAGTCCATCACCACCTGATACCATATTGATTCTCTCTATCGTTGCAGCGAAACCAACAATACAAGTGTAGATACCAGCGTTAGCAAAGATAGTTAATTGTTCTGCCTCATTGCCTGGGTTCTCAGGGTACTTACTACCAATCTGTCTGGTAGTCATAGCATCAGAGTCTACATCATTAGAGAAGTATGCGTCAGGACCTATGAGGTCATCAGTAAATGTGATGTCTGTAGATGTAAGTTGAGCAATGTTCGCAAGTTCAATATCAGCATTACCACCACCAGCAGAGGGAACTGTTAGATTAGTAATAGTTGCGTTTGTGACTGTCTCATTGGCAATCGTAGCACTATTTGTTACTTGTAAGTTAGTAACAATACCTGTAAATACTCTATTCTCATTGACATATTGTGTTGTAACATGAGATAGAGTTGTGATACCAATATCAGCATACAGTCCGTTAGTTACAACACCGACTGTAACGTGTAAGTCCGTAACAATACCAGCCTTTGCATACAACTGAGTTGATGCTTCAAGAATATTAAAGGAGGCATTGTCTGCGTTGACAAATGTACCATTGAATGTACCACCTGTACTCTCAAGGTTTCCAACCTTAAGTGTACCACCAAATGTACTTACACCAGCGTATGTTGATTTCCAAGGACCTTCAAAGTGTATTGCAGCAGCAGGCTTGAAGGTTACATATGTACCAACAACTTCCATGTTGTAAAGTCTGGAAGTACCAGCCTCATGTACCTGTGTATAGTATCCATGATTTTCCCAAGGGATTCCATCATAGGATATACCACCTGTAGTGTTGTATCCCCAGAAATTAGCGTTCTTCTTAATTACTAGAGTATCGTAAGACACACCAGCAAATGACTGGTTGGCAGCAAATGTAACCATACCAGACACAAACAAGTCTTTGATCTTAGCAACACCATTAACTTGAAGAGCGTCATTGAAAGCAAATTCTGGAGTAGAATTTCCAATACCAAGTTGATCTACTTTGTGGAAATCTCTATTTGTCTCCTGTGATATGACACCAAATCTTCTCCACTCTCCCTCTGCAAAGATATGTCCTAAGTATCCACCAGCCGCAGGCACACCAACAAATGATATGTCACCTGATCTTGCAGCAGTTGTAGGAGTAGAGATACCAACTGTGATTACCTTACCCTGTGGGGCATCTCCTCTAAGTGAGAAGTTTACAGTCTCGATACCATCTGTAGATGTATTTGTTAATTTCTCAGTAAAGTTAACAGGACCATAGAATTGTGATGTTCTATTGTTGTTGTCTCCACCCTCAACTGTAAGTGATTCTCTAATCAATACTTCATCAAATACACCTGATGCTCTCTTGATTGTCTCCGCCTCAGCATCGTCACCAACATAGGTGAACACTGGAGCCTCAAGAACTTCTTCTTCACCAGTAATAGATGATAGTTTCTTATATCCTGTGAAGAAGTCTCCAGAGTCGTTCATACCAGTATAAACAACTGTACCACCATCTAGTTCTTTCTTCTGTGCAGTCAGTGATTCAGTATCAGATAGAACTCTGT
>Ga0209348_1000614_pt1 | contig 18198 bp, 25 predicted proteins | sample ETNvirenome_2_30_FD_184065 | JGI IMG/M metagenome (GOLD analysis project Ga0209348, IMG submission 184065) | Marine viral communities from the Pacific Ocean - ETNP_2_30 (SPAdes) (version 2) | ecosystem: Environmental > Aquatic > Marine > Oceanic | place: Pacific Ocean | collected 2013-06-22
AATTATAATTAGAAATATCTGCCGTATCTTTTGCGCTACCGGCTGTGCCCGATTGTTTTGCTAGTTCAAATAAGGCCTTATCTAAAAAGTCTGACGCTTCTTTTTCATCACTCATAGCTAATTTAGCAGCTTGTAATCCAATTTCTTGTCTTGCTTGTTCCATCAAACGATCTCTCTCACGCATGTCAGCTGATGCTAAGTTAAACCCCATGGCTAAACCTTGACCTATCGAATCTGGTCCTGCACCTTGTTGTTGCGCTGCTAAACCTTGAGAAATGCTGGTGGCTAAATCAAATATGTCAAACTTATCTGGCTGTGGTGCAAATTGTGAAAGTCTATCAACATACTCTTGTTGCGTCGTATCATAATCGAAACCCTCAACTCTACCTCGTAGTTCCGCTGCTAGCTCCTCTAATAGTCTATTTTGCTCTTCAATAGGATCACCGCCCTCTTGCATATCAATAGATTCATCTATTTGTGGTCTGCCTATCGTCATTAGGAACCACCATAAAGTTTACCTAACGCGCCAAATGCGGCAAGTCCTGTCGATAACCCAGATTGCATCGGACTAGGTCTGGGCGCAAATTGAGTTGTAGTTGTAAACTGACCTGCTGGCGCCATACTGATAAACGGAGCCAACGCTTGATATTGTAGCAATGGTGTCATTTGTCGTTGTTGTAAATTACGACGCTGTGCATCCAACATTGCTTGAAGCTGTCCTTGTTGTTGTGATCCCATGCCATATAACGCAGCTATATCAGCTGCCGATGCACCTGCGGCTTGCGCTCCTAAACCTTGTAAACTTGTGCCAAGACCAAACTGGCCACTATATCTTTGTTGTCCAATGTCTTGCTCGGTTTGTCCCAACCCACTTAGAGCACTAGCTAATGCCTGTGAACCACCAAAGCCTTGACCAGCCAGACTAGCCAAACCAGTGCTTGCAGCTCTTTCAGCAGCTTTTTGTCTAGCAAACTCGCTCAAACCTGTCTGTTGAGCCTCTCTAAAGCCTCTAGAGCGTATTCCACCCAATGCCTCAGCCAAACCCCTACCTAAGGCTTCTTGACGCTCTGAGGCGCCTAGACGAGCTCTAGAACCAAAGGCAGACTCTCCACCTCTTGCAATATCGCTTGCACGAGCTCCAATATCTGATTTTGCACCTTGTTCCATAATATCGGTGATAGTTTGTTGCACCACACGATCTTCAAACGGATCGTAGAACTGACTTGTCATGCTTGGATCATAGCCACCTAAGGTGCCTCGGAGTATGTCCGCAGATTCACCTAAACCCTCTTGTAAAGATCCAACTCCTCCCTTGGTAGCTTCTAGTGCTCCGATAGCTGCGGTTCTTCCTCTTTGTAAACCCTCTTCTAAGGCTTGTGTACCAGCACCAAAGGCTTGTCCTGCTCCTTGTAAATACGGATCTTGCATGCCAAGCGCATCTCTTTGCATTTGCATAGCTTGTAGCTGATCTGGAGTAAAGCCAGCAACTTGTTCATCAATTACAATTGGATTACCCTGCTCATCGTAAAAAGTTTTTTCAACTGCTCGCATGGCACCAGGTATAAAACCACCTTGTCCGCCTAAACCAAATAACAATTGCTCTGTCAACGGATCTAAGCCAGTTGCAACTTGTGTAACACCAGAGGCAAACGGAGTTCCGCCAGCAACTTGCGGTGGCGCTGTCGTCGTTGTCGTAGTTGCTTGCGCTGTGCCCGCTCCGGCCTCCGTAGATGCTGGAGGTTGTGTTGGAGCAGGCGGCGCGGCTGTGGTTGTCGCCATTCCTGTTGAATCTGTTGCACCCGTGGCAGTTGCCATTCCTGTTGTATCATCAGCAGGCTGTGAAGTACCTACACCAGTATTGCTAAATCCAGGTGCACTAGCTAAGGGATTACCACCTGTTACATCAAATCCAGGAGTGCCACCTGCAACAACTTGGCCTTCACTTGGCCCACCTATTGAAATGGGAGGTAACGGACTAACAATATTTGTTGGTGGAGCTACAGGATCACGGCCTGTGGTTACTAAGTCTGCCTGCTGACCTACAGTGCTGCCTCTTAATGGTGGCCCTTCTATTGGCACTGGAGGTGGTTCTGGCTCTCCTCTTCTAGGGCCGCCTATAGACATAGGGGGTGTTGGTCTTCCACTAGGAATTATTTCACTTCCTCTCAATGGTGGGCCTTGTATTGGCACTGAGGGTGGTGGATTTAGGCCAATTATAGGATCACGAACGCCTACACTTCTAACATTTCCTGTTTCTGGGTCTACAAACTCTCTATAAGTTCCTAATCCGCTTATTCTTAAAGAGTCAAAAGGGGATGTTGGTAGACCCACAACATTTTGTGGAGGCTGTGGTGGTGTTGGCTCATCAATAAATTTAGGTGATCCTGTTGTATCAACAAATGCAACCTCATCACTTGGGGTTGGTCTTGCAACTGTAGGGTCTGGCAACTGAGCTGGCAAAGGCAAGTTTGGATTTGGCATACCTCCACTAGGACCGCCTATTGATATTGGTGGTTGTGGTCTTTCAACTCCCGGTCTTTCTGGTATTAATTGTTGTATCAATGGAAGTCGCTCCTCTATTGGTTTTGGCGGGGGAGGTGGTGCTATAGGTAACGGACTTGCTGTTGGCAACTCGTTCGTATCTGTTGGTGGTGTAAATGGTATTGATGGGCCAACAGGCAAAGCAGAAACTATATCGTCTGCTGGAAGGCCAGTTGTATATTCAGGTGTAGGCAAACCTTCAGGTACAGGTAAAATTCCTGTTTCTCTTTCTCTACCACCAATAGGAGTTATAGAACCTGGAGGTGTTACAGGACCTACTGTTATAGGTTGTGGAGGAGATATATTTTGTGGAGGTGCTACAGGTAAGACATTAGCTGGTGGTCTTGTGGTAGGGATGCCGCTAGGCACAGGAACGGGTCCTCCTTGTACTGGCATAGGTCCTTGCATAACGGGTGGTATAGTCGGCATGCCGCCCGGTCCTCCTATAGACACAGGAGGTGACGGCCTGCCAATATTTGTTGGTGGAGCTACTGGTCTGCCTATAGCAACACCTCCACCTGGGCCACCTATAGACATAGGAGGTGTTGGTATACCTATACTAGAAGGGGGTGGAACTGGTGCTCCTATTGCAGTTGGTGGTTTAAAATTCAAATCTGGTATGGGTGAACTATCAGAAACTGGTAAGGTTTGTTTTGGTAAGCCTCTAGTTAAAAAATTGGTTGGTGGTCTTGAGGCTATCCTATCACCAAAGGGAACTCTGCCACCAACAGGTAAAGCTCTAGCAATACGACCTCCTCTTTGATTCATTGGTGCAAACAAATTTCTTAAACTCATTATGAAGGCTCCGCTCTGTTGGCAAAGGTATCCATCATCTTATACATATTGTCCATACCACGCTCTCTGTCTTCCTTTAACGACGGTATTAGGCTAATGATACCATTACCATCGGATTGTATTTCGTAAGCTCCAGCACCTCTTACAGCTCGTCCTGTCATTACGAACTCACCATCGCTTAACATAGCTGGTATATCATCGCTAGTTTCTGTGCCCGGCCCGTTGATATCTCCATCCATTCTTGGAAACATATTGGGATCCATCTCACCGCCCTCTTGCATTTGTACGGCTCCGCCTTGTGCATAAGCCATTACAGGGCCACCATACATCATACCCGCTGGCTTACCACCAGATAACTCTGGTAATGTGCCCTCGGGCAATAAACCAAACTCAACAGGATTTGGAGCAGGCTGTCCCATTCTTCTTGCAATCTCAGCTTCTATATTGTATCTGCCGGTAGGACTCATGGTTGTAAGTGGTGTTAAAGGCACACCTGTTTGTTTTTTAGCATCCTCATACGCTAACTTACCCAAACCAGACGCTAACGCGCCGATACCACCTAACTTAAGCATGTCACCAAAGCCACCGCCTTGGTTTTGACCGCTAAATAAACCTGCAAGTCCGCCGCCACTTGTACCAGTACCCAAGGCATTTTCTAAGCCTTGTGGTAATAATTTAGAGCTAAGAAACTGCATAATGCTTTTATCGTTTTGCGTTGCTTGAGTAACTTGCATCCTGCCAATTTGGTCTGGTGTTAAATTAGCTAAATCTGATCTTGTTAAAGGCTTACCATCTAACATACCGATGACATCGCTCTGTTGAGAGACTTCTGTTTGATCGCCACCACCACCACCGAGCAAACTACCAATACCGCCTCGGATACCACCAATAGTATCTAAAACACCCTTGCCACCTAATATGCTTGAACCTATGCCACTAGGTATGCCTAAAGCGCTACCGACAGAGCTTAAACCTGAGCTTAAAGCACCGCCTACTCCTGGTATTAATAAAGGTAAAGCGACTGGTGCTACTTTTTTTACAATTTTCTTTAAACTTTTACCTATCTTTTTGAAAAATCCAAACTGCTCTAAACCTGTCATTTCATTTAGGCTTGCTATACCTACACCAACCACGGCCTGTTCAGGATTGATGCCTGCTTGCTTAAATTTACTTTCAACAGCGCTTTCAAATTTTTCATCTTCAAAAAATTCTGGCGGTAGTACAACTTCACCAGGTCGTAAGTGCGCGAGCTGTGTATCTTCGCCTTCGCCTTGCATAGCAAGTTCTTGTGCAATTTCACTTAACGGCGCCATCGACACTTGCTCTGCTCTTTGTAGCAAAGACTCTAGAGTTTCTTTGTCTTCTGGCGACATTCCCTCAGCACCAAGCATCATTGGCTCACCACCTTTAGGCATATCACCTATTTTCATTGGAGGCGATACAGGATCAGTTGTTCTCATTGCCATGTCTTGCAAAGTAGAGTCGCCTGTTAGATTTGCTATCCTTTGCTGTAATCTTTCGCTTATCATGGTGTACTTACTGTTACTGCTCCTATACTCATCGTTGCAGAGATTCCAGTTAAATAAGTTTGATGCTCATACAGGTTTCTAAACTGCGTTCCATCAAAGGCTTGGTGAACCTCTGTCGTTGAGTTAAATATAATAGCACCGGTGGCAAATTGCAACTCACTAAGGTCTGTGGAGTTAAACGACTTTATGCTGTCTGGATCGACAGAACCAAGGTTTATCTCCAATATTCTAATTAATCTATTGAAAGTATCAGCTGAAACCGTGTCACCGCTAGCTAGTGGCAACTGTGTGGGTAGAAGTTTGCTCATTATCTACGCCCTGATGGCTGAATCTCAACTCTCGTGCTACCAAGCCTCCACTTATAATTTTTCTTGTCAGCATCGGTATTGTCATCATCGGACTCAAACCTTAACACAAACTGTCTTGCTCTAGATCTCAGTGAGCCAAAAGTAGAGCTTGCAGTAATTTGCGTAGTCGAATCTGTGGATAAAGTTTGATTGTTAAAGTCACGCCTTTTGACAACCACATTGATAGCAGCGTTTTGACTGGTGCCTGTATCATTGACAAATAAAATATCTGGCAAAATGCGTTTAAGAAACACAAACCTATCGCCATCTGCTATGTCTATGTCAGCTGATTCTACAAACACACCATCCATAGCGCTTTCATCATCGTTAAAGCCTTTCTCGTGCTCGTAAATGCGCTTAGTTGAACTTTCTTCACCAGCTGCTAGTGGTTTATCTAAGACGCCTGCTGCTAACCAACTATAACGCTCTAAAGAGCCTATGCTCCATGATCCCTCTTCATAATTATAAATAACATAGCGTGAAATTTCAGTTTCGTTGTCGGTTATAGATGGGTAGAAAAACCAAACCTCAGAAAACTCTTCGTTTAAACCAACAAAACATTTAAAAACCTGTGTCTCATCGAGGTCTGAGAAAACATAGTCTTGTACACTGCAAGGTAGCTTTTGCACTGAGCCATTATAAAAGTAAAAACCTTTCTTTGACATGTAAAACACACCTCGCGGTGTATTTGCTGCGGCCTTTGGACCGATTAAGCCAGCGCCCTCATTAATTAAATTAATTGCAAAAGTTAAAGGTGGCCCGATAAAATTCATTGAATATAATGATGTATCCGTCCATATCAAAACCTCTTGTCTAGCTTTTATGGCACCGACAATTAAAGAACCGGCTGATAATCTTAATGAGCCAGCAGTATTAGTTGCTAATGGCTCAAACTGTAGAGGGTTTTCTTGATCGCTAAACGCTACTAACATAGGATCTAAGGTGCCCGTTCTAGATCCACTACTTATTGGATCAGCTCCTAGAACAATTAAATGCCTGTCTGTTTCAGATGTTAAAACTTGCAAGGCTTTAGTAGGAACAAGGTTAGCACCACTTGTAGTCGCTAAGTTTACAGCTCTTGTGCTTAAACCATCGTTCTCAATCCATCTGAATATACCACCGCCTCTTGGATTAATTATTAAATCTTCGCCAAAATTATCGTGCGTCCAAAGTCTTAAATTATTGGTATCAGACAAAACAGTGGCTGCACCCCACGCACCAGCACCCCACGCTCCGACCCCCCAACCAGTAGAGGACACATACACATCTAAACCAGAATTTAGCAAATACACTGCATCAGTAGCTGACCCACCATTACCTGAATCACCACTAATGGCAGTTACCGTTGTGCCACTTGTATCCTTAGCAGTGATCTCATAAGTATTATCGTCTGTTACCAAAGTAATTTGATATTCTTGGTTTAAAACAGAGGCTGAGATGTTGCCACCCAAACTTACGGCGTTTGAAAAAGTTACGAAGTCGCCGTTAACTGCTCCATGTGAGCTGTCGGTTACCGTTAAAGTCGAAGAGCCGTTAGTTGCTGCAAAAGTAGCTGAGTTTGTAGTGGTTTTTCTAATAGGTGTTATATCGTTGTAAGTTCCGCCTTCTTCGATGTAATACTTATTAGTTGTGCCTATGCCTAGATACTTGTTACCTGCTAAAGAAATCCAAGAATGTAAGGCTCTTGCTGAACCTATTAGTGTATCAGACGATAGTTTTTCCCAGCCACCTATCTTTTCTACTCTGCCTTTTCTAAAACGAATTTTATCGCCATCTACCCAACCACCCTCGTTTGAGTAATCGGTCTCCTCTTTGTTTATACCTGGTTTAAAATTAAGTTTTGATAGCGGCATGAGGCGACATTTAAGCTAACCTAATTATAGCGCCAGTCGCAGTGGCACTAGGAAACACAATAGTAAAATCTCCTGCGGTTGAGGTTTTATCTCCACCAAAATCAATAGCTGCAACAGCCTTATCTGATTGTGTGTCGTTATAGATTAAACACCCTCTTGCTGTAACAGTAGCGTTACTAAAGGTTAAATCTGCAAAGTCGCATACTGCTGTCGTACCTGATGTGGTTGGCGTTACGCTAGTCAACGCTGAACCTCCTGAGGTATAGTTTGTGCCACTTGCTTGCCCTGTCGTTACAAAAGCTGTTGTGCCTGCACCTAATGTTGCAGAGCTAGTGTATAAAGCTAGTTTAAATGAATTACCACTAGACGCTGTAAAGTTATGTGTGCCGACTAACAACTCTTGTTTAAAGCTCGTACATATTGCTGATGTTATTGCCATTATAGCTCCTTCAATATTTTAGCCATGTCGCTGTGGCCTTGTTTTTCTAACAAATTTGCATAAGTCGTGTTTTGCGACTTTATTGCATTTTTTATAGTATATAAGATTACAGTATAAACTTGATTTTGAAAAGCCAAAGCCTGTTGTTTGATATGGTCGGGAGCGTTGTCAGAAATATCGCATATTTTCTTTGTTGCTTGAGCGGCCCAAAACTCTGGATCATGGCCTCTACCCTCGGTTGTTGTAACGCCAACCTTTCCTAAAACAAAATCGCTTTTTGCACTCATCCTTTGTACGGCTCAGGTGGCACAACATCCTCATCAATTTTTAAACCAAACTCAGCTAATTGTTTGTTTATATCCTCGTAAGGACCAATGATAAATCGACCTTCGTGTGGCACTGCTACTAATGGTTTGTCTAATCTATGGAAGCCATACAGTTTTTCTGTTGCTGGCACATTAGAATCTAGCACTGTTGATCTACCACTGATACCAATAAGTATATCCTCGCTCATGCACTTACTTATCCAAAACTCAACACAAGCTCTGCCAGCCTCTGCAAAGTGCATGTTTTCTTTGTATGAAAAATCAATGCCAAATAAATCAAGTCTTCCCACTTTATTGTATAAAGCATAGGCAATGGCATAAGCCACTGTATTGTTTAAATATGCGCATTTTGTCGCATTACATACATCCTCAACAGGATACATAACAGGATTGTTGATTCTTGGATCTAGCTCGCAAGTGTAAACAGGAGTTTGTGTTTGTTCTAGGACTCTACACATAACCGAAGTTTGTTTGCCTGCGTCATTACTATCAAAAAATCTGCTTGCAGGATCTAGCATAAATATACGATCGCATGGATATGTTGACGCAGCTGAGTTGATGCACCAAACCTCGTCCCATGTACGACCATTTTGTAGTCCAATTGCAAAATCTACTTGTGATATACCAAGGCCAACTAGAGCAATGCTTTTGCCCTCTAAAGATTCTATCTTACTCATCAGCTCACATTAGAGCGAACTGAATCATACCTATACTCGTCGCGTGTACCACGACCTTCTGATGTGTTTTTCATTCTAGCTATCGCCTCCTTAAAACGCCCTTCTAACTGTGCGATAACATCAGCAGGTTCTTTTAAAAAGATCGCACCCTCAACCAACGAACCATACAGCAGTGCATCGCTGTAATCCGTCGATAAGAATGTCGTGCCAGAGTCGCTACCAGCAGTCAAAGAGACTGGTTTATGTAAATAATGAAGTTCAACCGTATAATCTGCATCAGGTATAGGCGAAACTTCAAAAGCCGCATCGTCAAATAAAGAATAATATTTAGGCGTACTTCTTGTAGTGCCTGATGAATATTCTTTGATGAATGACGGATGTTTAAAATCTAAATAATCGTATGTTGATGAGCTAATTAAAGCCAAGCTCATCGGTGCATAAAAATCAGTAGGCGTAGCTAAAAATCTATTGCCCGTGGTTAAAGTTCCTTGCACATTTTTTCTTTGTTCTGGTAATTGCACAAAAGAAAAAATACGATCTTCTGACTCTTGTATAAAAGTCGGTAATTGTGTGGTAAATGTTGACTCAGAAACCTCAAGATAATCTTGTATTGCTGTTTTTAATGTAGCTAAGGTAAAACTCATGTTGTCACCGTTACTTCGCCAACGCTAGAGCTAACAGAAAAAGTTGTAAGCAAACTACCTAATTTACCATCGCCAACATTTGTGTAGACTAAAAATCTAGAGTTGTCGTCTGCGGTATCAGGTCTTGGATCTTTTACTGCTTGTGGATCTACGGCAGATGGTTTTGGTTGTAATTGTGGGTGTTTAGCATCCCACTGGTCAGGCCCTACTAATAATCCATCCCAAGTTTTACGCATTTCACGCAGTTTATATCGAAAACCAGTAATATCACATATACCGTAAGAATTTTTACCAGATGCAAAAGCCATTATGCGTTATTGTAACTCCTTAGATTAGGTGTGATGTTAAATGATGCACGGTCTTCGTCTGTTGACAGTGCTCTTTGAAACTCCTCCTCGTACAAGCCTTTTAGTAAACCTGTTCTGTCTGGCGCTCGTTTTAATGACATGTAATATGCTAATCCAGCAGCTAAACATGGATAAAACCTAAATGGCATATCTAATGTGTTAGCACCGGCATCCGCATCATCCATTCTTGTTAGCACATTCATGTGCACAACATAAGTGCTTGACTTATCAGGTGTAGGCCAAACCTTAATTGTTGGTGTTGTTTGTTTGTTGATAAAAAATTGATTAGGTTTACCAGTGCTAGATTTCGTAGTTATGTGTGAATACTCTGCCCTACTTAATCTTGTTAGCGGAAGATCTGTCGTCTCTGTGCCTACCGTTTCTCTAATAAACACATCTAACACATCGATGGGCGCGGTAGCATTAGTGCTATCAATGTTGTATGTCGCTGTATCTTTTACCATATCTAGAGTTTTTTCTTGCACAGTCCATTGGTTCAAGCCTCTGTTTGCCCATTCTGCTAACATAAGGTTGAGACTGCGTGTAGCACTTTTTAGATCATAGCCTGTTCTAAGCTCTAAACCGCAACGCTCAAAAGCCTCTTCAATGTAATCAGCTACATCTAATTCAAAATCTTTACTGCCTGATAATGCCATAATTACTCTCTATCTTCGTCCGAGGCATATAAATTGTCAAATGTAATTACCGGATCTGTGTAACTCTCATGTGCCTCAGCTGAATGAACCCACTGTGATGGAGAAAAATCTGGTGGTCCCTCACCTGTTCTCCATAAGGCTGGATTAGTTGCTCTAACGCGGTTATTTGGTAAAGCAACAAAATTACCTGTGTATTCACCAGCGTCAGTCAAGTATAACACATGGCTTTGTTTGTGTTGTGCTGGATCATCTGCTATTGAGTGTTCAGTGTAGTCAACGGTAAACATGTATTTACCGAGATAAAATTCACCACCTATTTTACAATACCAAGGACTTGAGCTCACTCGATCTAAAATAACCACGCTATGATGGTGACTTAAACAGTCCCAAGGTTGTGCTAAATGATCCTCCATTGATTTTGGCCACTCTGGTAAGGGTATATCACCGATCAATGCTTGTATTGGCATCCTTGCCCACATAGCACCTCCATGCACATTTTCATCAGGATAACCTTCAAAATCAGTTTCACAACCAGTAAATACCACCTGAAAGGAGAGAGATCTATCTGGAATTGTGTTCACTGCAAAAGCCAAAGCATGTAAATACTCACCATGCCCATGTTGGTGATTGGTTGTAAACTCTTTTCTTACCCAGCATTTAAACTGCGGGATATTTGATATTAAATACGCCACCTTATTTAATTAAAAAGTATTACCTTTTTCCGCCTTTTGCTCTGTATTTGGTGTTTTTCATACCGCCACCTTTAGCCATGCCTTTTGTGCCTTTTATTTTTGCTATATCGCCACCTAAAGCCATTCTTACAGACGAAGGCATATTGGTCATGCCAGGATTAGCTTTCATTTCGCTCATCAAAGCAGCTCCGCCTTTACTAAAAACTTTAGGACTGCCCATAGCTCCACCCATAGGCCTAGCTTTAGTGCCTTTCATCATGCCACCGCCGACAGCTTTGTATTTAGTTCCTTTCATTTTTTATCTCCTTCCAAACAAACCCATGTTTGAATTATTATTAATCATACCACCTTTTGCTGCAAAAGTTTTCACATTAGTAGGTTTACCACCAACGCCTTGTTTTTTTGCACGCTTACGAGTGACCGCTGATCTTATTTGTGACTTAGTCATGCGTTTTGCCTTAGATCTCGGCACGCATTTTGGATATTTACGCTTAGATCCTTTTGCAGAAGCGCGGCCACATTGTTGAAACTTACCTTTTTTCTTTGGCGCACCTATATCTACCCAATCTCCTTTAGGGCCTTTGCCAAACCATTCTTTTAATGACATTACTTCTTCCTAGTCCTTCTTATAGCCTCTTTACCACGCTTAAATACATTAGCTATACCAGTTTTGCCCATAACTTTGGCTCTTTGTTCACCTACCGTTAAAATTTGTATTTTTCTAGCAAACGGTTTTTTAATGCGTTTTACTTTGTTTACAGTAGCATTTGCGTCTTTCATGGTAGCAAACTTGATACTAACAGTGTCCTTAGGATTTTCGTCCGTGTATAAGCGTCTGCCTGAACCTTTAGGTTTTTTACCTGTGCCTTTTTTTGGATCTCTTTTTTTTCTCATCGGGACAATCTTCGTTTTAATCGTTTTTTATACTTAGCACTCTTTCTTTTGGTGCCATCTGATCGTTTTATTAAACCTCTTGCCTTGGCTGAGGCTCGTTCACTAAAACCTAGTTTTTTCCCTTGTCTAAGTTTGCGTCTTATAGTGCTACCTTTGGCAACCATTAGCTTCTTGGAACTCTAGTTTTTTTGCGTTTTGAATCCATCATGGCGCCACAGCCTCTGCCTTGAACCATTGTTACAGCTCCGCCGTTACGCATAAAACCCATTTTGTTTCTAACTCGTTTAGGTAATTTAGGTAAGCCTTTATTATCAGCTGGTATTGGTTTTAAATTTTTGTTGTTGACCTCACCACCAACAGCTTTTTTAGCTCCTTTGTATTTACCGCCACGCTTTTTGTAAGTTCTAACTAACCAAGCGTTTGCGTACGCGCTTGGGTAAACATCAAACTTTCGTTTAGCCTCTGCTTTCACTCTCGCATATAAGCTAGGATTAGCAACATTACTAGGTGCGCCAGACTTTTTCTTAGCTTTTCCACCTTTTTTTAGTTTTAATGTCTCTAAAGTCTTAGCTTGTTTAGCATGCGTATTGCTTGCTTTTTTCAGAGCTTTGGACACTTTCTTTATTTTTTTTCTTGCGTTTTTTCTAACAATCATTTAACACTTCCACCTTCTTCTTGCTTGCCTAATTCTAGAATTAGGATTATTTCTTGTTTTAGCTGAACTTTTTTTAAGTTGGCCTAAAGATCTAGCACAAAATGACTTACGCCTCTTCGCTGCTTTACTACCTTTTTTGACCTTACCTGTAACAGCACCTTTTAATTTAGAGCCCGGATTTTTTTTACGATAGGCTGCAATGCCTTTACGCGTCATCCCTGCTCCCTGTTTGGTAGGGCGATAATTACCGCCCTTGCCAACAGTGCGTCGGACTTGTTTTGCCCTACGCTTTGGTTTTTTTACAGCCATTAGCCGTAATTTTTATTTAATATCAAAATGATAGAGTAAGCATCGCCACTAGAGTGTCCGACCGTTGTAAAGTCGATATCTCCTGTTACGCCTGAACCTGCATTATTTGGTATTCCAGAAAACTGGTCAAAATACTCGTCACCAGAGCTATCCGGAGCCAAAGTTACTGCTAGAACATTAGTGCTTGCATCAAACTCGATGTCAACACCCATGCCTCGGCAAAACCAATGGATTCTTGCAATAGCTACGCTACTACAAGCTCTGCCTTTGCTATCTGCTTTGAGTGCCGAAACATCGACTTTTTTAACAGAAGATTCGCCTGTGCCATCAGATTCATTAGTAAATTTTAATATAGCAAGCCTCTCACCATCTTGAATGGTTTGTGAGGTAACTGTATCAGCCATTATCTACTCCTATAGCTCTGTAACTGCTGTTCTTTCTTTGTAAGCACCTACATAGTCAACGGTAAGTGTTTTTGCAGCAGCAGCACCATTTTGAATACCAAAGGAGAGAGCAAGCTCTTCATCATCTGGTGCATTAGTGTTTACCACTGTGCCAGCTAGAACATTATTTTGGTACACATGAAACTTTTGATCTTTTGGATCATAAATGAATCCCAAAGTCATAAAAGTGTCATCTGCCAAAGAGTTAGGCAAAGTTAAAGTAGATTGTGTGCTGTCTTTTTCAACGATAAAGCTTATTGTTGCAGCTCCATCTTCTTTTAGAAAGAACACACCATCCGTTACATCCAAAGGTGTTGTGTCGGTTAGTTGTAAACCAGCGACAATATCAGACTGAGTTGCGTCATTAGTTTTGAATCTAATGTGAAACCCTATCTGTTTGCCTGCTTCATACTTGTAACCTTCTTTTACCAATTGAAAAAAGTCGTGGTCATTATCAGCATCGTCATTAGTAATTAACAACAACCCGCCGTCACCGTCTGTTAAGGCTTCACTGGCGTTACCAGAACCACCTTCTGTTGTTGTAATTGTCCAATCGGACGCTAAGTAAGTATCAAAATCATTAAAGTATTGATGATACTTGTGTGGTGCAGGTGCTTTTAATTTACCTAATGTTCCGTCAGACGAGACATTGGTAACACCCGATGTAAAATGCGTAGTCATAATCAGCCTCCTATAAAATTAGCCATTGCAAACACCATGCTTGCAACAATCATTTCTACATTATTGATAATACTCTTTGACTGTTATTTACGCAACTAAGAACTAGCTATAAGGGTTTTTACCATTTAGTTTATTTAGATGATCTATCGTGGTTTTGGCGTCAATATGTAAGATGCCATAGCCACCTGCGTCTTGCCACGCCTTAATATTGCTTTGTTTATCGTCAATCAACACATGTCCGGGTCTAGCAAACACTGCTTTGTCTTTGCCTTTAAGGGTGCATGTAATGATAACGCTTGGATGTACATATTTTCTAATCCAATAAATTTTATCTTTGGTAGCTTTGTCTCTATTAACCATGCCAGAGCAAGATAAGATCTCCCAATCAATACCACAATTCTTGCAATAATTAACCAAAGCCTGCATGTCTTTCATAGGTGGCAGATCTCTAAACAAGCCAGCATTAGTAAATTTGAGTTTTTGACTGTCATAGGACGCTTGTCTATCAAAGGGCCCGTTAAGATACTTAGAGCTTTCAACACCACGGACGAAGTCCGCTAAGACTCCGTCCATATCAACAAATATTTTTGTTATCTCTGTCATGCTATGTCATTTTTAACCAAGCACTCACCATAAATATGGTTGGCATAGTTGTTTAGTTTTATTTTAATTTCTTCTTGCTCGGCATCTCTTTTTGCCTTTTCTTCTTGATCCATCATTGTTGTATTAACAATCTCAACCTTTACAAGTTTTTGACAATGATGAATTGTCTTGGTTTCACAAATCTTTGCTCTTTGAGCATCAGTCAACTTAGTTTCGTCAACAAGCTCTAGAAACTCTGCAAGCCATTCTTTACTGTCCCACTCTGGCTTTAAAGATAGAGTTTTTATATGACCATCTTCATTCTCGTAAAGAACCTTAATGCCAGCATAAGTGCTTTTTTTTACAGCGCACCACTTGTCAGTTTTTGGATTTAGAGTCTGATAACAAAGTCTGTCGCCTCTTTTAGTTGTCTCAATCCAATACTTTCTCTTGGTTCTAAGTTTATATCCCCAAGGGTAATCATGAACGACAACTGCGTTGTCAGCTGAATCTTTATTGTAAATAACTATCATAGTCCCTCCTATTGGTTACAAATTAATTTACTCACATAATTAATATACTGTATATTGTAAATATGTGCAACTATTTATACAACTAATTTTACAATAAAAAAAGGGCCAATTAAGGCCCTTCAATGTAATACTGAGGAAAAAAGTGTATTACTACTTCAAACTATGCACCTTGAGATCCAAAGATTCCTCTCCAATCAGAGAAACCAAATGAATATCTTTCTCTAGCCTTATATCTAATATTGCCAGTTGAAAAGTCTGGTTCCATAGAAGTCTCCATTGGAGATCTTTGGAACATTTTAAGACCTTCACCTGCGCTATTTACAGATGTAAGAATAAAGTATGCGTCGGGATCAGTTAGATAATGATTAACTGAGTAGCCACCAGGCATGACACCTGTGTTTCTAATCGCGTTAATATCGTTATCAGCAGTTCCAGATCTTAACTGAGAGTTTAAAATTCTGTCAGCCACAAAAACTAATTGTGGTGGGACAATAAGTTTGTCCGCTTGTACAGAAATTGTTAGTCCTCTGTCATCTGTAAATGTTGATATATCGATAAGATTATCTTCCAATGACGCCTCATTCAAGTCAGCCATGGTTGTTGCTCTATTTGCAGCTGTACCACCACCGGAAAGTGGGTGATCTGTTGCAATTAGAGATTTACCATCACCGCCTGTAAAGCTAGATGAGAAAGCATTGTTAAGAACATCAGCTCCTTTGACTTCCTTAGTGTTAGCCATAGATTTTGCTAATGCTTTTACATATCTTTTACCTAAAGAATCATAAAGATTGTCTTCAACTGCCTCTTCTGTTAAAGCAAACGCTAATGCCACGGTATCGTGTGTATAACGCGCACTGTAACTTTCAGATGCGTTGTCGAATTGAACCCCTTGTCCTTCGGACTTAAGTGGTGCGGAACCAAATCCTGTAATTAATACTTCTTCTTCAAATGCTCTATTTGAATCTTCGACAACGAAAATATCTTCATACTCGTTCTCATAAGAGTCATAGGACATCCCAAAAAGGGCATTAAGACCAGGCTCTAGCTCTTTCGCTAATTGTGCTCTTGATATAGCCATAATTTACTCCTTAAGCTAAACCAGCACCTTTCTGTCCCATTATGTGATTTTGGATCACACAAAGAACATTGGTGTTAGCCGATGAAACATCGTCGTTATCAGGATCCTGAGATATGTCTAATGCTTTGAGTGGTAAAGTTGCCGTAGTAGCTCCTGTACCAACATCAAGTTCTGTATTAGATATCCCAGACGAAGTATCGCCAACTGGTGAACCATCAACAATGTCGAAATTTCCGAACAAGTCTGCTACTGGCATAGCAGCATCAGCTTGTACTTCAAAAACAACATTAGGATCATCAATGACGCTTGCAATTATATCCGAAGCAGCAATGCTACCTGGATAGTGATTTTTAAACACTTGTTCGCCTGTTGTTGGATCAGTGTATTGAACGCCGTTAAACACACCGACAATTGGAACAGTGCCAGAAGCTGCATGTCGACCAATTACCCCAGCAGTTAGCTGAGTGACCAAGTCTCCTTGGAATATTGGTGTCGTTGCTCCGCTAGCAATCCTATATCTAGATTGACCTCCAGAATAAGGTGCTCCGCCCATCATACGAACAGGTTTACATCCAAATGCGCTATTATTATTAGCCATAGAATATTCTCCTAAATATGATTGTTACCTTTTTTACCAAAAGTAACATCAGTCTTTCTATTGCTGTCATACTTCACATATCTGCTGTCTTTTTTCGATTCATTGAACATATTATTGTCCAACGCATCTTTTTTTCTTGCAGTTTGTTCCTCGTAATAAGCATTACGCTCATTCTTGGTTTCGATTGGTATTTTCGCTAATAAAAGACCTTCACTATAAACTAAACCAGCATGTCTTGAGTTATCGTCAGCTACGGGTAAAGCAAATTCTGTGGGTAAGTCTGTGCCTCTTACGAGTTCCCATCCTTCTCTAAGTCGTCTACTTACATTAGCTACATCCTGCTGTCCCAACATAGATTCTCTTATCCATCGATATTCGTATCCCTCTGGTGGAGCAGGTGTTTCAAGTTTTCTTACTGGTCTCCATGGTTGTCTACGAGTATTATTAGCGTGATTCTCGGATTCACGGGAATTTCTGGAGTGTGTCATATCGTTATTTTCTTCGGTTGTCATTTTGCCTCCCTAGACTGTATGCGTTGTTTTTCTTTAGCAACGGATTTTAACCACGCGTCTTCCGACATACCATGTGGTTTTAATCCACGGAGCCTAGCAACCTCAGATTTTGAAAATTGCACACCGTTCTTTTTGCCTTGTGTTTTTTGCCGACCTCCTACGGAGGCTGAGGCGACTCTTTGCACAGCGGGCCGATCCTCACTTTGTTCAGCATTTCCTGATTGTAAACCAGGATAAACTTTATAAACTCTTTGGTTAAGTTCTGAGTAATATTCATCAGAATCAGGCTCAAAGCCTTCATTAACCAGATTCATGTGTGTGTATTGGGCGTATTGAGTTGCCTCATCATTTACACCAAACCATTCATTTTTAGATTTCCACTCAAGCGCCTCTTGTGTTGGTTGCACAGATGCCCCTTGTGGTTGTTGTTGATAGCTTTGTTGTTGACCTTGATACGCTTGTTGACTTTGTGTATTAGCCTCTTGTTGTCTTTGTTTAGCTATACGAACTTTCTCTTTTTGTATAGAAACCTCATTTTTCAGACTGTCAGCCTTAGATATTAAATCAGCATCGCCAGATTCATGTGCTTTTTTGTACAATTGATCTGCTTCGCGTTCTTTAACTTGTACTGCTTCTTCTTCTTTTGCTAACAAATTTTGCTGATAAGTTACAGCTGCATTGTAATATTGTTGTACTTGTTGATCTTTTTGTAAAAGTGCTTGCTCTAATCTAGCTGCTTTCTCCTCAGCCTCTCTTCTTTTTGCATTAACTTTGTTAATTCTTTTTGATACACCCTTAGTATAATTTTCTAATTCATCGTCACTTGAGGGCGCAGTTGCTTCCTGTTGTTCAGACTCAGTAATCTCTACCTCAACCTCTTCAACTTCTGGTTGTACTTGATTTTGTTCGTTTTCTATCGTCATAAGCTCACTATATCATCTGGATCAAGAATTGTGGCTATTACTTCATCATCGTTGATGATTCGTACCTCTGCACCATCCTCAAGTTTAAATCTCGAACCAGAGTAGCGTCCGATTAAAACCCATTGCTTTTCTTCGCACCAGGGT
>Ga0209348_1000615_pt1 | contig 18193 bp, 23 predicted proteins | sample ETNvirenome_2_30_FD_184065 | JGI IMG/M metagenome (GOLD analysis project Ga0209348, IMG submission 184065) | Marine viral communities from the Pacific Ocean - ETNP_2_30 (SPAdes) (version 2) | ecosystem: Environmental > Aquatic > Marine > Oceanic | place: Pacific Ocean | collected 2013-06-22
CTGCTATGTACGCTGCATCTATTTCATTCATAATTGTGTAGAAATAATAATTGTCATCATCATTAAAAAAATAATTATTTTAATTGGAAAACGTGGCAACACTATTTCTTAACCTCCCATTCTGGTTTAAGTATTAAAGGTTCTTCTTGCATGTATCCATTATGTTTAAGTTGTTTTTTTAAAAAATGAATTTCTGCTCCGGCTCTTTTGCAAACGCCTTTTAAGAAATCTTTTTTACCTTCTAGTTCTTCAACTCTTTCATTAAGTTCAAGTATTTCTCGCCTCTCGCTGCTCAGTTCTCCCTGCGAGTTACAGGTAACGCATTGGAGTACAATAGTCTCTCTACCTTCCTCTATTGTAGCACTAATGTATCCGTTTCCTTTGCATTTAGGGCAGATACTATTTTTTTCCATTAGTCTTTTTAGTTTTTTCGTCTACTAATAATTTAACTACCTGAGCTCTAGATATTTTTATATTATCAGGAACTAATAAAGTTTGTAGTTTTCCTAGTTTTTTATAACAGTCGTGATCGACTGCTACGCTTTTATATTTGCTTATATCCGTCATTTGATATACCTTTCATGTTATATTGTTTTCAAATAATATAGGATTATTATATAATTTTACAAGGGTGTCAATGATTAAATATATTTTAATGATGTATGTATGTAGTGGTGTAAGTGGTCAATGCTTGCCTTTAGCCACTCCTTTAACGGAATTTGATAGTTACAGGGGATGCAACCTGTTTGGACACCATTATGCAGTAAAAATAACAGACGGTATGGTTTCAGGAGATGCTGAAAAATACTACTTACATATAAGATTTTCTTGCAACCCTGGCGAAACTACTTAACGACAAATACATCCGTAAAAATGTCCAGTGCCATCATTCATTACATGAACATTTATTGGATAATCGTAATACGTAGTTAAGTATAAACGTAGTATGTCACATAGATCAAAGCAATCTACGTCTTCCAATAATGATATACCCTCCATCATCTCCTTTGTGACAGCTACTAACTGATACAATTCGTTGTTGTTTAAAAGTATCAAATCCATTTGCCCATTCCTTTACTTTCTCGTGCCATTGCCTTTTAAGCTCTGGGTCTTTTGTTTTTTTGTACTCGATCGCTATCTTGTCTATCTGTTCTAGCGTAGTCATTTACTTTTTTACCCCACAATAAAATAGCTCTTAACCCTGGAGCTGATAATTCCATATCTACTCCGTATGGTTTCCAAGCTTTTTTAACTAAGTTTAATTCTAATAATAAATTAGTCCATTGTTTCGTTGTAATATTATTTACTTTTATTTTTATATTTTTCTCTTTCATAAATTAAAACTATGATAGTTTTAAAACATTGTCAACGTCCTTGGCCCTTGTAGCGCGTCAGTTTTTTTTGACGTTTCTCGTGTTTGTTAAGATTTTTTTTGTGTTTTCCTGGGCCTCTTTTTTTAGGGGGATCACGAGGTATGAAGTGTGTAAATTTTTGTTTAGCCAAAACTAACCCTTAAGCTTCAATTCTGGAATAATTTCTATATTAGTTACTACAGGAATATAGCTAATTTTACCGTTAATTTTCTGTTCTAGTTTATGGTCGCAACGCGTGCATTGAAAAATATCTGAACTAATAGATATTAGTATAGTATCTTCATCACATTCAGGACAAAGACCATTAACTATTTCAGTTTTAAAGTGAATAGTTTTATTAGACATTATTTAAAAATAATAATAGCGATTATAGCAACAATCACTAGTATTCTAAATTCCGGACCCGGACTATTTAAATACTTACTAATTTTATCTTTTATTTTATTAAACATAACTTAATTATTACACTAAATCTTTTGCTTTGCCAATGATAGGTTTATATTTTGTTTTACCACTTTCTTTATAAGCTCTTAAAAACGCTGCACGTCTTCCTTCAGGTATCCAGCTTGCATGTATCCATCCCGAATTAGGTTCTCCGGGTGTGTAGTATTCGAGAATCATTTGATCAAACTCAAGGTTTTTATATATCCAGTCAGCTACTTCAGCATTGTCAATTCCAACACATTCAAAATCAGCCGCCTCAGCTTTTGCATGTTGGCTATTGATTGAGCTGCCGATGGCAACACACAACTCAGGCGAACGGTAACCCGAAGTTACCTTTACTCTACCAAAATGGTCACGCACTGGTTGTAAAATATTTTCACACAATCCTTTTAATTTTTCTATTTGACCTGCGTTTGGATTATTGTTGATATCCCTACGTATTGCAGTATCGCTTTTAATTAATTCTATAAGGGTAAAGTTTCTACTTAAATTCATTATTCTAATATTAATTTTTTAATTGATTTTGATCCGTCTACGTTAGACTCAAGTTCAGCCATCGACTTGATACATTGGTAAATAATATTGTCTTTTGTATTCGTTCTCATTGCAACTCTCTTCCCTTTAAGGCACATTGACATTGAAGGTTTACCTGACTCAGGATCAATTTGTATTCTATGTTCCTTAATCTCTCCATCTATAATCATAAGTAGGGCTACAATCAACTCTGTCATAATATTTTACCTTTGTTTTCACCTTGCTTAACAACGTATTTTTGTGTACCATATTTGCCGGTTTCTACTTCTTTTTTTAAATCTTTTGCTAGACTCGCAGCTTTATTTTCTTTGTTTATTTGTGCGATATGATCTAATACTTTTTTAGTGATTCGTCCCGTTGCCATTTGCTCTTACCTTATCTTTTAATACTTCTACATCAACTAATAACTTTTCAGTTTGTTTCTGTATAAATTGTATGTTAACTTTATTATGCATCATATCCTCGATCCGTGTTTCAATTTGCTCGACACTTTTATAAAGATCTTCGAGTAAAAAATGTTGCTCTTGGTCCACGGGCACTTGTTCACTTTTTTTAAGTAAATCATTTTCAAATAATTCTCTTGATGTCTCTAACGAAACCAACCTCGAAGTCAGCTCTGTATATCCGAGCACGCCCATCGCGACGAGCACGATCAGGCTAGCAACCGTCTTCATCGGCATCTGTACGCGTGCCTCTTCTCCGATGTTTAATGGTTTATTAGTAGGCATTTGGGCCCCCACATAAAGCTAAAAGAAGAAAACCCAGGATCAGACAACCTGTAAAATAATAATTCATCGTACAACTCTCCATTATTTTTCATTCTCGTAAGTCATGTCAGTAGCATGATCTTTTTCTTTTTTATATACTCTTTTACAAGTACAAGTTTCACAAACACAAAGACCATATTCATCACCGTGAAGATCTCCATTGCAATGACACTCATGGTTACAAATTTTACATTTAATCATTTTTTTCCTCAATCTCGTAAAAGAAGTTATCAGTATCTTCAGTTCTCCATTTTCCTGAATCTTCTACATTCCACTCATTAGTTTGCACTTTCCAATCAGGAATACTATCCTTTACCGTAAAAGAAGGTAAATCCCATATACATCTATTGTTTGGTTGTGCTGCAAAATTACCATCATCTAAGGCAATTATGTGAGCGCACTTATGTTCGTGCGGTATTTCCGAATGATCGGTGTCTAGTATATTAGCATCTGGATGAGCCCAGTCAACAGTAAATAAATAAGAACCGTAGTGTTTCTTTTTATCTTTACCAAAATAATAACCGGAAGCAGCGCTTAAAATAGACCAATGAGTGACAGTAGGATAATAAGAAAAACAATTCCAAAGCTCCAATTCATCAAGTCTTCTTGTGGGCACTCTGGATGGTTCAAATCCCTTTTGAATAAACGCGCTAATTGGTAAGCGATAAAATATTGCACCGTTTTCCATAAGAGCATGGAATAATATAGCACGACCTCCCATACTTGTAATGCCAAAGATAATACAATCTTCAACTTCTCCATGATGTTTTTTACAGTCATATAAATATTCTCTCCTTACTTGAGCATAAGTTGGTGGTATGTTTGCATTTAAATAAGCCATAATAAATTTGCTAAAATAAATCCAGCTAAGAATCCTACTATATATTCTCTATAATATAAAGAGAACACTTTCCATTTTTCTATTATTTTATGTCGCCCCAACTTGGCCCCTTTTCAAAATCAACTTTGTTTTTAACTTTTAATTCAATTGCATCTTGCATAATTTCAACTATTTTTTTACCCTGCACATTGTCTTCAATTGATATATCCAACTCATCATGTACTTGTATATGAGGAACAATACCTTCTTCATATAAATCTAACATAGCTTGTTTAGTCATATCTGCTGCAGAACCTTGTATCAATTTATTTAATGCTTTATATGTGTATGCTCTTCTGATAGAATTTTCACCAAATTTTTTTGCAGCTTCTTCCCACGTCATAGGAGGTGTTAATACTCCAGGTCTATAAGCAGCTTCTTCCCATTTATCAAATCTACATACTCTACCACCTATAGTTTGAATTTCTCCAAGTCTTTGAGCATCACGAGAAGTCCAATCCATTAATGATTTTACAAAAGGAACACTGCTGTGATATTTTTCAAAAAGTTTTTCAGCCTCGTCCCTCGTCTCTAGATTCAATGACGCTTGTAATTTAGCTTTACCCATACCATAGAACAAACCCAAGTTAATAGTCTTAGCTTGTTTTCTCTCTATGTTGGCCATGTTTGCAACCATCTTATGGAAATCCATTTTAGGATCTTGATTAAAAGATCTAACCATTTTTTGCACAGATTCATCACCGCTAATAATATCATTATCAGCTGCGTAATGTACAACTAGTCTTGGTTCTTGTTGACTATAATCAAAACACCCCCAATCACAGCCTTCTTCAGGAATAAACAAACCCCTAACTGCTGGTCCTAGTAAATCATCTCTTGAAGGAATCTGTTGCAAGTTTGGATTTGAATAAGAAAACCTACCTGTAATAGTTCCACCCGCATCTGATCTTAATTGATTGATATCTGCATGTATTCTACCTTTATGTTCGTATCTTATAATTGTATCTATAAATGTTGTGTGAGTTTTATTTAATTCTCTTGCTTCAGCTATTCTTTTTACTACTTCATTTTCGTGAGTGGATAGTATATTCTTTGTAAATGATGGTGCACCAGTTTTTTCAGTACGCTTATAATCTAATCCTTGATGGTCAAAAACTTTGGCGATTGATCGTGCTGCCCATATTTGAACATCTACTCCTGTTATTTTTTTCACTTCTGATAGTAATGATTTTTCTCTTGTTTCTAGTACATGTTTCAATCTATGAGCTTTATCTATATCTACGCGAACGCCTTGAAAACGCATATCAACTAAACAACGGAAAAGATTAACTTCAAGATCAAATATTTTTTTAAGACCTTGTTGTCTTATTTGTGAAGAAAATTTTTTAAAAAGTTTTAATGTAAGTTCTGCATCTTTTTCAGCATACCCACCAACCATAGACGCAGGAAGTTTATACATTTCTGATTTTGCATCTATGCCTTTTTTATCTGCTGCATCTTGTAAAGCTTTTTCTGATTTAACTTCCCCTAATTCTAAATAAGATAATGAATTCAATGAGTAATACATTCTATTTTCATTTAAAATTGCGGCCATAATCATAGTATCAACTATGATTCCATTTATGTTAACACCATAGGCATTTATCCAACAAACATCGTACATTGCATTGTGAAATATTTTAGGGCAAGGTAAAGCACAAACGTCTTTTAACCATTTTATTACAGCTTCTTTAGAAAAAAAATTATCTTGTTCGTGACCAAAAGAATAATAACCTGACCAACCTTCTACAGCTACAGCTACTCCAATTATTTCACCATCACCAACAATAGAGCCAGATCCTTTTTTCTTTAGTCCAGGATCTCTTGTTTCTAAGTCAATAGCAATATATGGATAAGAACTTAAATCTTTAAATTCTTGGGGAGAGTTCCATATAGGTATATCGTCAAACATTAACTATAATCTCTTTCTTTAATCATCTCTAAATAATGTATTGCTTTATCTATATCTTCTACTCCTCCTTTTAAGTGATGTCTACAAATATATTTAATTGCATTGCCCTCAGCAAATAATAATTTGTTTTCATTAACAAACACTGAAGGCTGTATTTTCATATACATATAATGTGTTCCCGAAACTTGTTTTAAATATGGATTTTCTTTTTTAGATGTCATAACTATATGGTGTCTCCGGTTGTAAGATAAACAATCTTTGTTTAGCTCTGGTTGTCCCAACAAAAAACAATCTATGTGTTTCGTCAGGTTTTTTTTCGTATTGTTCATAAAGAAAACTTGCAGCTGCTTCATGACCAAAATCAGAAAACAAAATTACATTTTCACACTCTCTACCTTTAGATTGATGTATAGTTGTAATTTCTATTCTTGAATCTTGCATTAAATCATCACCATGTTTTATAAGATGATTCATGTAATCCTTTACTTCATCAGAAAAATCCAATTGTTCCCAGTCGCCCGCTACTAGAAGCCCGTGATTATTTTTTAGTTCTTCTAAATCTACACTATATAAATTTTGAAAACTCTTACCGCTCGAAAAACCGCGTTCTATATGGCCTTTTTTAACCTTTAAAAATGAGTACATAACTTTAATATCTTTAGTGTCTACACTTGCACCTTTGTTTAAATTAATCCAAGTTCTATATGCTCTTAAATTATCTTTAGGTAAATGCTCTGAAGATTTAGAATCGTATCTATAACCTTTGTGATACAAATGATCTGCAGCTAACATAGCTAGTTTGTTAGTCTTACCTAAGATCATCCAGTTCTGTTTAGTAAAATCTATGTCTTCAATTCTAACATTTCTATGTACTTCACCTTGTTCATCTCTAGGTTCCCATTTTTTTTCTCTTCGAGTCCCTATTCTATTTAAAATATCTGTTGCAATTTCATGAACAAGTTTTGGAACTCTTCTTGATTTAACTTGTGCATCTATCTCACCTTCTAAGTTAATAAATATATTTGGTTCTGCGCCTTGAAAACCATAAATAGTTTGATCATCATCACCTGCTATGTAAGAACGTTTACTTTTCTTTTCAATTGCATCAAACATTTCCCATTGAAGAGGGTTTAAGTCTTGAGCTTCATCTAAAAATACAACATCAGAAGAAAAGAAAGTATCATCTGTATTAATTCTTTCTATAAATTTAGTTATCATGTCGTGAAACTCTATCATCCCTGTAGCTTCTTTGTATTTTTTTAATGAAACATGTATTTGATGTGCAAGATCAATATTATTCCAGGCTATGTAACCACATTGAACAGCAGCCTCTTCTAAAGTTATTTTTTTAGATATAGAATAATTTCTAACTTGAAGTATTGGATCCTCGTATCTTGTTTGTCCAGAAAATTCATCTAATGTAGACTTAACATTTAATGCTTTAGCTCTTGGTTCATATAATTTAAATTGATTCCATTGGCTAACACCTTTAATTAATTTATCTTTTGTATTTATTTTAGTTTCTTGAGCACCCATAGCGTGCATAGTAGATACATATTTTAATTTTATATCTGGAAACAATTCAGTTATTCTTTCTTCTGCTTCTCTTGCTGCAGCTTTACTAAATGTAATATAAATAATTTTTTTAGGATCAGTTTTATTTTCTGATATTTCTTTTTTCATATAATGATTTAATAATCTATATGTTTTACCGGTCCCTGGAGGACCTGGTATTATGATTCTTTTTGCCATGCTGGTTTTCCTATCTTTCTTTCTGTTGGTTCGGGTCTATCTAAATTTAATCTAGGTATTTTTAAACATCTAACAGTCTTAGTGTTTATTTTGGGATAATCTATTTTAGCTTCAAGGTTTGTCTGTAGTAGCCGCATCACCTTGTTTTTATTCATGTTTTTATCAGACCATTTAATCCTTACTAGATATTTCCAAAAATTATCAAACTTAAAATAAGCTGTGTTTGTGTCATCTTCTATATAAGCAATACCTCTCAATATATCTTTAATCTCTTTTCCAGGAGTTTTGTTGATAAAATCAGCTAAAGCTTCTTGCAATTGAATTCCAGTTTTTAAATCGTCTGGTGCTTTATCATCAGTTAATTCTATGTTTTCTAAAAGTTTAATTAACATTTTTCTCCACATTAATTTAGACGTAGGCATTAAAGGAGTTCCTATTTGTTCTAAACACGCTACAGAAAACGCATCAGGTTCATGTAATGTTTTAGAATCTACCTCAACTGTAGAACCATCTATCTCACAAAAATATACAGGTGGATCAGAGTCGTATTTTCTAATTGATGATATTGTTACGGCAGGTGTATCATCACCTACACCAAATTCTTTTGTAGAACATATTTTAGAATCACAATAAGGTTCAATAGGTTGTTCTTTACATTTATACCTATAATCTTTTCTACATACAGAATCTTTAGTAGTTTCTAATTCAGAACTACCCATAGGTGGTACAAAGTATTTATTGTTATAAGAATCCATTTTATTTCTCCACGTGCTTTCATCTGGATAACGTTTTTTTAAATACACACCAACGTTGTACATGGCATCATTTCTTTGTCCTTCAAAAACTTTAAGTCCTAGTAATGTGACTAAGCAAGGAGGCATTCCTTTAAAATCATCATCTTCTTTTTTAGCAACAATTTCAAATTGATTAAGTTCTTTTAAAGTTAACTTAATTTTTTCGTAATGATCAAAAAAATCGTTTAATTCTAGTAATGGATTACCGTTTAAATCATGTGCATATCTAACTGTATTTTGCATATTATGGTAAGGTAAGTTTAAAAAACTACCAAAGTCACCACGTTCAATTTTAATACTTATTTGTTTTGGAAAAATTTCTGCTTTAGATAAACCAAGATCAGCTGCCATAGACTTTAATTTTTTTCGCATAAGTTCTGCTGAAACCGGTTCACTTGTAAATAAAAACAAATGAGCACCACCAGATTTAGATCTAAAAACTGTTAGTGGAAATTGTTTTGATTTTAAATCAAGTGATATTTTTTTGTGATCTAGTGGGTAAGTATCCCAGTCAATACATCCCCACGTACATGTACTGTCTTCTCTAATAGGTATAATACCTAGTGCAGGGTCAGAGCCATCTAAATGTGCTTGCCATAAATCATCAGTAGGAACTTTTTTAACTGTAAAAGATTTTGTTTTATGTTTACCTTTTTCAGATATTTCGTTCGTCTTGATAGTTTGGCCATAGGCCACATTTAACCCTTCAAATATTTTTTTAAATCTTTCTATCATATGTTTGTATGGGCGCTTCCAGTCTCCCTTTAGCGCCCACTATTCACACTATTTACCGGCGAATGAGCTGTGAAACTGTTTCGCTCTCTCGTACAATTTAGGATCATTAACCATGTCACCTTTAGTAACATTAAATCCATACCATTGATTACCTTTACCAGAGTTCAATACAGAACTTAGGTGGTATTTATGGCTGTAAGAAGCAGGAGTAAATGATCCATTCTTGCCTTCAAGAGTTATTGAAGCCATCATAGAATTCCATTTTCTGCTAACCTTACCTTGAGAAGAACTCATAGATATAAGAGCAGGTTCAGTGTTAGTACCATTAAGTATTAATACATAATGTTGACCAACAGTTAAGATATAATGACCATTGTCAAGTCTATCTTTTCCTGAACTGTCTTGTTTTGTTTTTGAAAGTATCTCGGAAGTTTGAAATATATTTTCCGGTCTACCTGAACCTGTACCAAAATCTGCCCACTCTTGATATTCAAGCTTGTAGTAGCATGGTACAACTTCTATTCCTTTAACACCATCATAAACTTGTTTAGTTACAGTGTTAAGAAACATACCTGGTTCTGCACCTTCAACGTAATTTTGATTACGTGTTTGCGCTTCTCCAGATCCGTTTTGTAAAAGTTTAAGAATAGGTAAAGCTAAACTTTCAGTCTTTACATTCTCTAAACCTTGGTGTGCATCATCTTCAAATAAAATATCTGAAGGTAGTTGCGTCTTTTTTATGGTTACTTGTTTCTCGTCCATATTTATCTCCTTTTTATTTTTGTACTGTTACCCGCGTAGATTTTAAACAAGTCAGAAGGCATCTCATGTCCAGCTTCAAGACGCTCTCTGACAAGTGCTTTTAAAGTTATGGCATGAACCGTTTCTTTCTGGACCGGTTCAAAGCCTTGCTCTTTTGCAAGGTTAGCGTAAGCTATTGCCTTGTTATCTTCGTCACGACCAAAGGTAACGGTAACATCGTTTTTAATGATGTCACCAAGGCCGTTGTCTCGAAGCCAGTTAAAAGCTTTACCTTTTCTATCTAAAAAAGAAGACTCATCTTCTCCTCTTCCTTGTGCAATAGAAGCGTAATAAAATGGTTTAACCTCTACGGATTCACCATCTTTAAGCTTTAATTTTGTAATATTCATTTCTTGCATCATTTTAGGTATTTCAAACTCAGATAAGTTTTTAGCTTTTTCTTTGAGCTGTAAAATACTTTTTTCAGCATTACTAATTTCGTCTTCTATATTTTTTAATTCTATAACTTTATCAGATAAACTTTTAGCAGAATCTATTTGACTCACAGATTCTATTCTATCTGATTCATAATTTATACTCATAATAATCCTTTCGTAAATTATATATAATCCTATGATTTTAATTGTCAAGATTTATTTTGAAAATAAATCTATTTCTAGTGGGTAGTAAGTTTTTTCTTGCCTGTCCCATTTTAAAAGCTTATATTTACCGTTCGTTATATCCGAAACTACTGAACATACTACTCCAATGGTAGCAGGATCACCTGATAGTAAAAGATAATCTTCAGACGTAAAGTCTTTTAGAAGAGTTCTAAGTTTTTGAATTAAAGGTCCAGGAGAAAAAATCATTTGACTATATGCAGGAAGAAGACAAGTGATGTCTCCATACTTTTGTGCACCCATTACATTAATTTTAGGTTTACCACTTTCCTTATCTATAGGAATATCCTGTGTTAAATAAACTTTTGCCATTGACTTTATCTCTTTTAAGTATATATGTATCATTTAGAAAGAAAAAGTAAACAGTTATGATGTATAAATTTAAAACAAAGCCTTATGCTCATCAAACAAAAGCATTAGATTTATCTTGGGATAAAGAATCTTTTGCATATTTTATGGAAATGGGTACAGGTAAATCTAAAGTATTAATAGACAATGTGTCTATGTTATATGACAAAGGTTTAATTAATGGTCTATTAATTATTGCACCCAAAGGTGTATATAAAAATTGGTATGATGGTGAAATACCAGATCACATGGTCGACCATATTAATAAAAAATCTGTGTTGTGGACTTCTACTTTTACTAAAGAAAAAGAAAAAGAGTTAAATAGTTTATTTGAAACAGGTACAGATCTACATATTTTAGTTATGAATGTAGAAGCTTTTTCTACTAAAAAAGGTTTAATATGGGCAAAAAAATTTTTATCCTGTCACAATACTTTAACGGCTATTGATGAAGCTACTACTATAAAAAACCCTAGTGCTAAAAGAACAAAAGCTATTTTATCCTTATCAAAAGACTCTAAGTACAGAAGAATTTTAACAGGTTCTCCGATTACAAAATCACCTTTAGATCTTTACACACAATGCGAATTTTTAGATCCTTATCTATTAGGTCATCATTCTTATTACACTTTTAGAGCTAGATATGCCGTAATGAAAAATATGCATTTAGGTTCTAGAACTGTTCAAGTAGTTACAGGGTACAAAAATTTAGGTGAGTTGTCAGATAAATTAAAAGAATTTTCTTATCGTGTGTTAAAAGATGATTGTTTAGATTTACCACCAAAAACTTTTATGAAAAGAGTTGTTAGTTTAACTCCTGATCAATCTAAAGTTTATTCACAAATGAAACAAATGGCTCTAGCTCACTTAGATGGAAAAGTATTGACAACTAATACAGTATTGACTCAACTTATGAGACTTCATCAAATAACATGTGGTCATTTTGTTGCTGATGATGGAAGCGTACATGAATTACCTTGTAAAAGAATGGAAGAACTGATGACAATTTTAGATGAGACTGAAGGTAAAGTAGTTATATGGGCTCATTATCAAAGAGATGTAACAAAAATAATAAAATCTATTGTAGAAAAATATGGTGAAGATTCTTTTGTAGATTATTTTGGTTTAACTCCACAAGAAGAAAGACAAGAAAATATTAAAAAATTTCAAGAAGATGATAAATGTAGATTCTTCGTAGGTACTACTCAAACAGGTGGTTATGGTATTACATTAACTGCTGCTAGTACTATGGTTTATTTTTCTAATGGTTATGATTTAGAAAAAAGAACTCAGTCAGAAGCTAGAATAGATCGTATAGGCCAAGAAAAACCTATGACATATATTGACATTATTTCTGAAAATACTGTTGATGATAAGATAGTTATTGCTCTACGTAAAAAACAAAACATTGCTAGTGAGATAATGGGCGAAGATTTAAAAAATTGGATCTAAAGTTTTTCAAATAAAATAACTATTATAGTAAACATCCCACCTACTAAAGCAGTCATAGCATAACGCATATGATTTTTAATTTCTTTTATATCGTTTTCTATACTTGAAATTTTTTGATGAGTTTGTTTTTGCATAATACGACAAAGTTTTTCGTGTGATTCTATTCTCTCTAGTGCTAAATTTTTTTTAGACATTATGACATACCTCTTGATTTCTTTCTTATCAGTTTTTCTGCCGGAGATAAATAAACTTCTTCTGTTCTAGTTAAACCAGAAGCCATCATTTGTTGATTCATAGGTGGTTTAAATGTTCCAGGATTAGGCATAGGTGTAGGTGGTAAAGGTGTACCAGATGTTGATGATTGATCACCTACTTGCGGTTGTTGAGGTAAGTATTTTTCTAGACTTAAACTAAAAGGTTCATTCAAATTTTGATTATACATATCATCTATTATTTGATCCATTATAGGAGAAGCAGAATCATAAGGACTTGGAACTCCTAACTTCTCAGCATCTCTATCTATTTTTGCAATAATGTTATCACTAGGTATAAATGGTTTAACGTCTCCATCTAGTAATCTTTCTAGTATTCTAGGAGATAAACCCCTTTCTTCAAACAATTCAAACAGCTCATCTTCTGTAACACCTAAAGTCTGAGCTGCATTTACCACTTGTTTCATTTCTCTTTGACTATCAAACAATTGTTTATTAGCTATAAAAAATCTTTCTATCATATCTTTAGGATCTACTATCCCTCCTTTTAAAACTCCAAACTTTCCTCCAGTAAAATTTTTAACATCATTAGACATGTCTCTTTGAAATTTATATAAACGATAACCCATACTTTTCTTTGGATCTATTTTAATAGGTCTCATTCCAAATATACCTGCAATCTCTGGTCCTATTTCAAACTCTTCTCCATACTCTCCTGGTTGACCCATTATAGCTTTGTAAGTTCTTTTAAAAGGTTGAGTAGTCGGCATTAATGTATTTGCAAGGTGGGTAGTTATAATTTGATATTTTTCTGGTTCAGGAGTTCTGTCATTATATAATTGTTTTCCTTCGTTAGTCATTCCATTTCTAGAATAAATATCCATAAACGCTTCTGTAAAAATAGACTCAGAAATAAAAGGTTCTGCAGTTTTAGCTGTAGATTCTAAAAGTCCTTTCATAAAACCTTTTAATAAAACATCTTCATCTTCTATACCTCTTTGAATATTTGAAAGAACAGTTTGAAAAGGTCTTGTTAAGGTGTCATAAACATTGTTTCTACTCCAGTCGATATAATAAAATTCATCATCAATAGGATCTTTCATAATAATTTTTTGAGAGTTAACTGCCCAAGGTGCAACAAAATAATTAACTGCATCAGACTCTTCATCCGATACTCCAAATATAGATTTTGATCCTTCTACAATTGCAAGAGGCAAAGCTGCAGTAGCAAAAGTCATACCTGTTAATCTTTTTAAACCTATAGATCTTGTAACTGGATTTTTAATTTCTTTTAATGCTTGATTAAAAACACCATAACCTGTTCTAAATATTTCAGAAGGCCAAGACATAAAGTTTCCAAAAGGTGACATCCTCGCTGCTCGTACAATACTCCCGACTCTAGCATAGTTAGGAACTGTGTTTTTAACAATATTAGCTGCGTCTTGTTTTAGTGTTTCAATCATATTATCTCCAACCACCATACCAGATTTTTCATACGCTTTTTTAAGTCTTGCTAACTCAACTTCAAAATTAAATATTTTCCAAAAATCATCCTCAGCAACGTATGCATCTTGCATAAATTTTCCAGTTCCTTTAACCCCTTTAGCTACGTTTTTACCTAAAGTATTTAACATTGGTTTTAAAACACTATCTGTTGCAATATTACCTTCTCCAAATCTTACATCTTTCATAAGATTTTTGAGATCTCCCATTCTTACGTTAGTATTAGTAACCCCTAATCTTAAATACTCTCTATATTTTGCCATAGCCTCAGGTTCTCTCATACCTACCTGAACTACTTTTCTTGCATTATTCATAGCTTCTGCAATTAATCTAGGATCTGTTAATATAGTTCCGTTAGCAACAGAAAACATTCCTGAGCTTAAAAAATTTCTTATGTGAGTTGGAATAGATAAAATAGTTTTTGCAAACTGAGCTCCAGCTTTAGGTGTTAATAATAAATTTCTCCATAACCAAGAAAAAGTTTTGCCAAGAGGTCCACCAGTTTCTCCTCGCATAAAATTTTGTAGATTAGATACTGAACTAAATCCTTCAGCTATATCTTCTGTAGTGTAGATTGCTTCGTCAGGAAAATATTTCTGCATACCTTCAGGCATTTTAACAATTTTAGAATTAGGGCCAAAAGCTTGTTTAGCAGCTAAAGGTGTCGCATGAAAAAAACCTCGTTGACCATATGGAGTTGCAGCATTAACTGCGCTTTTTATAAGTTTGTCCGTAGCTAACATTTCTTGAAACATTTCTCCTCGTCTTGTAATTGTAGAAAGTCTACCCATTGTTTCATATATAGAATGTCTTGCATCTTCTATTTCACCAAATAATTCTCTAAATGCTTTGCTACCTTTACCAATAACTTCAAAAGATCTTTTGCCATCAGGTAAGTTTTTAGTTACTGTTTGTGCAAATGTTTTTAAATTATACGGATCTTGTGCACCTTTTGTTAAATTAGGATAACCAAAAGTAGGGAGTGTATCTTTTCTAGGGTCCATTTTTGAAACTGATTTTATAATATCAGAAATAAAACCATCAGCTGTTTCAGATGTAATTGGTTGATTATTCTTTGCAGCGTATCTCATAAATATTTCTCTTACTTTATCTACGGCATCTGACGTAGGTTTATAAGCTTGAAAAAATCCAGCGTTTGGATTATCAAAAATTTCAAAAGTATTTGAGATAGAGTTTTTAACTCTATTACCTAAAAGTTTAGACAGCTCTCCTGTAAGACCTGGTGGCAGGTCAACAATCCCTGGAGTACCTGCAGCTGTTTCAATTAATTTTGCAAAGTGTTCTCTACTGTTTCTTAGTCCTTTTAATACTACTTCTATTCCTTCTGGTTTAGCACCAGCTTTGCTCATTGTGTCTATAACTTTTAAAGTTAGTTCTTCGTCTAAACCTTTTGTAAGAGGTCCAGCAAACAATGTTTCATCTAAAAGTTTTAAAAAATTTTTTCTTTCTTTTTGATTAACAGAAAGAAAAAATCTTTTAGTTTCAGGAAATATTTTATTCATCTCTCTATCAATTCTAGTTACGTTTTCCATAGCAAGATTAGTGTCTGCCATTTTAGTTGCTTGTTCAGTTTCTTTTGCTAATGCTTGTTGAATAGGTTTTTGACCTCTAAATCTAAACACAGAACCAAATTTATCTAAAGCTTTTTCTATTGCAGAATTACTATAAGCTAAATCTCTTCCTCCTTTAGCTAATGTTACAGCGAATTTTCCAGCTCCATATACAAACGGAGTTACTAATAAAGACTCTGATCCAAACTTAGTTCTATTTAAAAGATTTTTTAGGCCTGCTTCTCGTCCTTCTAATCCTTTTACTTCTTCTTGCTGAGTAGGCCCTGCTTCAAACATATCTCCAAAGGTACCTATTTTTTCTGTGTCTGTGACTAGTGTTTCTCCCATGGCTCCACCTACAACAATAGCTCCAAATTTTTGTCTACCTGTAAGTTTATTTAATTGTTCAGCAGTTTTAATTCCTTTTCTAACATTTTCTGCAGAATTATTTACTACAGTTCCTGCTCTTCTTGCGCTTAAATATTTAGATGCAAGCTTAGTTGCAAACTTAGCACCCGCTGCTCCAGGTATACCAATACTAGCTAAAGCTTCTGTTAGTTTTCCTACGGCTCTTTCTTGTGCCATTTCTTCAAAAGGATTTAAGTCATCAAAAAATTGTTCTACTTTAGCTGCAGTGTTAGTATCTAAACCAACATCTATTAATTCAGCTCCTAAAGATACAATACCTTCAGGTACTTTTAAAAGACCTGACGCTGTACCAACTAATGCTGATTCAATGTTACTAAGTTTTTGATTGTTTTCTGCTTCGGGTTGAAGCTCTGATCCTGGGTATAGAAATCTACCTAATGATAGTCCAGCTAAAATTGTTTTAGTTCTGCCTAATGGTTCAGAACTTTCTTGATCCTCTATTTCTACTTTTTTATCTTTTACTTTTGTGTTTAGTAAGAAATCTGTGTAAGAGGCCATGTCATCTCCTACTCTGCAAATGGATCATTTAACGGTTTGTCTTGATTATCTATTGAAATTTCTTCAAAATTAAAATCAAGTAATTTAACATCATCGCCATCTCTAAAAATATAGGCAACATCATCAACCGCAGTATCTCCATACATAAACTGATCATCAACGTCCATTAATGTGTATAAAACATAAGGCGTTAAGGGATTTCCTTGAACATATTCATCAACAGTTGCAACATCTAAACCTGCTTCAGCTGCTCTATCACTATGAAATTGACGCATTTCTTGTAGCGCATTAAAACTTTTTTGAGCTTCTAAGTCTCTTTTACTTCCAGAATAATTAACTAAATCATATGTTCTATTTATTTTTTCTTCTATTTCTCTTCCAGTTGTAAGAAATTGAAGTTTTGTTTTAAATTCTTTTGTATAATCTCCATCTTCCCCATAAATTGGTTTACCTAATTTTTCAAATTCTTCCATTATATATTCCATATTTTTTATTTGAGCTGTTCTATTATCTTTACCTGAATTTTGACTTTCTTCATAAGCTCTTTTTTCATTTAACATTTTTTCGTTATAAGCTCTTAGTTCGTCTCTATCTAGTTGACCTAAAGTTCTTTGTAAGGCAGCATTTTTTATACCTTGATCTCTACTTCTATATTGATCTGTTTCACTAAATAATTTTTCCATAGGATCTCCAGACATTGCTTTACTTATTCTTTGTAGTACAGTTCCACCTCTTTGATTACCTAAGTTACCTGCAGCTCTAGATAAATATCTTAAAAAACGAGTATCTTTAGGAGAGCCCATAGCATCTCTAATTGATTTTTCATTCATAGAAAACATTTCATCAAAACCACCTATTCCTCTATTTTGGGGTTTAGGTAAAGGCATTAGAGGTTGAGTACCATTATCAAAGTTAGCTCTCATAGTAGATAAACCTTCTTCTTTGATAGGTCCACCTCTTCTAAACATAGGTCTTTTTAATAAAGTTCTCATTAGCCTGATATAGCTCCGTATATACCGCCAAGATTTCCACCCATCTGTAAAGCAGTTTCTAACGGCGATAGTTGAGGTGACATCATTGCACCACCTCCGATTTGTTGTGCAGGCATTCCGCTTGCTAAAGATCCAAGACCTGTACCAAAGAATGAAGTTCTTTCATACGGCTCGTAAGCTTGTAGTCTTCTTCCTTGCCTGTTCGCATCTTCTACAGCTTGTCTGTACGCTAGATCCGCGCCACCCGCTGCTTGTAAACCGGCTACACTTTGACCAGCTAGTGCCGGTTGTAATGTAGCTAAATTAGTTTGTTGACCAAATGCTTGATTAGCCATTTGATTAGCTTGACCAAAACCTTGTTGTAATAATTGTGCTTGTAATGCTGCTCTGTTCTGATCACTCTTAGCTTGGTACTGTGCTCTTTGAACACCTTCTCTACCACCACCAAAAGCACCAGCGCTTACAGCTTGGTCTGCAATATTTTTCATTCCTTGTTGTGACTGAAGGTCATACTCTTGCATAGTCGTATCAATTACATCTTGTTGATACGGAGACATAAATTGTTGATAAGCTCCTG
>Ga0209348_1000616_pt1 | contig 18173 bp, 21 predicted proteins | sample ETNvirenome_2_30_FD_184065 | JGI IMG/M metagenome (GOLD analysis project Ga0209348, IMG submission 184065) | Marine viral communities from the Pacific Ocean - ETNP_2_30 (SPAdes) (version 2) | ecosystem: Environmental > Aquatic > Marine > Oceanic | place: Pacific Ocean | collected 2013-06-22
CACCACCCCTTGTTCTTCTCATGGCTTTTTTTGCAAACGGACTTGTTTTAGCAAATTGTCTAGCTCTTGCTAATTCAATTGGAGATATAACATTTCTACTATCAAAGAAACCTGGGTTAACTCTTTGACCTGCACCTGCTGCAATAAATGAAGATCTTAAATCTTGTTCTTGAGTTGTTTTAGCGCCAGGTGCAAAACCTTTTGGAGCAAACGCTGCTCTAACTTCCGCCCTATCTCTTGCATCTCTACTACCTGTTTCAGCTGCGCTCATTGCAGCACCAGATGTAAAACCACCATCAGCATCAAATGAATCATAACTAGGTATACCTTTTGGTCCTTTATGCGGTGTTCCTGGCTTCTTTTTCTTTAACATTTTAGCCTCAGCAGCTGTAATGTATGCTAGTTTAGTTGCCGGTGCATTTTTTCTAGCTTTAAATTCTTTTGGTACAGTTACAGATTCAGAGTTTTTTATGTAATTTAAAACTCCATCTTGTTTCACAGCTCCTGCTGTTTTTAACATCTGTCTTGCTTGTTGTGATCTTGTTATGGCCATCTTACTATCTTATTTTGTTTCTCCAAATAAATCAAGGCTTGGCATAATAACTCTTACATCTTTTCTTATGTCAGATTCTGGTATATTTTTAGCTTTCCACTCGGAATCGTCTTTATATACTTCGCCCGTTTTTATATTTGTTATGGTTGTTATAACCTCTTTTGGTTCTATTGTTGGTATATCTTTCACTATGTTGTTACCTCTCTTGGCTGTATTTCTAATATTGAAGCTATGACGTGCAGCTCGTTCGCGTCACCAGCTTGTACTTTAAGTATCTCACTTTCCTCCATTACAAGAGGTTGAGTTAAAAGTTCTGTTGTAGCATTACCTGATATAGTTTTTGTTTTAAACAAACTAAATATATTACTACTAGCATCAACCAATGTTACTGTTATCGTGGTTCCTGATCCGGCATCCTCGGATACTAATATAGATTTAACAACAGCTGTTTTAAAACTAGGCACCGTATATAGTGTAGTTAAATCTGTTGTAGTTAAATCTGCTTTTTTATTTATAAAATTATTAGCCATTATTGTAAAAAGAAGTTAAATGCTTCTACCTCATCTTTTAGTTCTTCTTGAAACGTTGTGTTTAATTTTTCTACTATTGCATCAAGATCTCTAACTTGTGCTTCTGCTGTAAATAAATCATACTCTTCACTTGGTCTTGTTAATACTTGTACTATCTTTGCCATTATCTACGTCCATCTGGTTGTATGTCTAATCTAAAAGTGCCTAGTTTCCAACTTTGAGCAGAAGATGTATTTTCTACTTTTAATGCAATAGCTCTAGCTCTTGCACGTGTATCTACTTTTTGTGTAGAAGACGAAACAGTAAAAGGTCCTAATGCTGAGCTCGCTTGACTATCATTTGGAAAATTTCTTAATTGTAACGTAACTTGTGTATTACCAGTCTGTGATATAAAGTCTGGTATAAATCTTCTTATTTTCATTAAGAACTCACCATCCCCTCTTAAATCAGCAGCGCCAGTTGTCTGACCTCTTTGTACTCTTTGACTTATATCAAAATCTCCTGATGCAATGTTTGCGGTAATAGCTGTAACAGATCCTCCCTTAACTTGATCTGTTCCTGTTTCATGTTCATAGTATGTTGTTCTACCCTCAGTGTTTCCTACAACATCAAAAGATGTATCTGTAGCTGCATCATATTCTAATGCATGTGGTTTACCAAATATAGCAGAGTCTTCCCACATAGTTCTAGCAAGTGTGCCTACAGTCCATACAGGTCTTTGTGGTGACGAATCAAAATAATTATATGCAACCATTCTATTTACAACTGATGATCCTGTTGTTGGATAGAACCACATAACTTCACCAAACAAATTATTTAATCCTGCAGACACCATCTGATTACCAGATTCTAAATTTATGTTATCGTAAACATGATCCTCTACTAAACAAGGTAATGATTCTAGTTTACCAGCATATCTAAAAAAACCATTTTCTGACATCCAATATGCAGCACCATCAACTTCAACACATGCATTCTGTCCTGCAAGTCCACAGTTAGTTCCAACTTGTGCAAATGCAAAAGTAAAAGGTTGACCAACAAAACGTTGCGTAAATAATGCTGTATCGGTCCAAACATATATTGCATCTCTACCTCTAATAGCCCCTCTGATCTGTGATCCATCGGCCAGTCTTTGTGTGCCGGCTGTGTTAGTTGCTGTTGGTACATAGGTGTTAATATCTTCTTGATCAGAAAATCTTATAAACATATCGTCTTGTGTTGACGTATCTCCAATAGTTGTTTCTGTTCCAAAAAATACTAAGTGACGATCCGGTGTTGATACAACCATGTGTCTTGATGCTGTAGGAGCACCTGTTATAATTACAGCCCTTGTATCTGTTGCATTTGATGCAACTGAGTTCCACTCAAATACCGCGCTATCATGAATAAGACAAATTGCTTTGTCACCAAAATTATCTAATGACCACATACCAGGTTCTAATACTAAATCTCCTGATGCAGCTTCACCCCATGCTACGTAATTTGCCGTGCTAGTAACCGTATCTCCAGCACCATGAGATGCTGCAGTAGTATTTCTTACACCTCTTGTTACACCTGTTAATTCATTAGATGCATTAATACCTGTGTAAGATATTTCTTCTGTACCTATTAAAACAAAGTTTGTACCTGAACTTGGAAACTGTGATGGGTCTGCCAATGTAATACCAGTCGTTACTGATGAATTAATTGCTCCTGATAATGTTGTAGTAAAAGCTCCTACTTCTTCACCACCCCAAGTTCCAAGAGACCAACCAAAACCTTTCGCTTGTACTGCCGGTCCTACAGGATAATAATGTTGTACTCTAATACCGCCTGATGTCGTTGCACCAGATCCCGATTCATTTGATGGCATTGTAACAGTAAGTGTTGTGCCTGTAGGCACAGTTGTTACCATAAATTTTTTATTGTCAAAATCAGAAGAACTAAAATTAGAATTAGTAATAGTAGAAAAATTATCTAATAATATTATATCACCTGCCGATATATTGTGAGAACTGCTAAAAGTTATTGTAACAGCTGATGATCCGTTGGTCGTGGTAAATGCACTTGTAAGAGTTGTTGTAGATTTAATCGGATGTATATCATAAAACACACCGCCTGAGTATGCGTATAAAATTCTATTTGTGCCTATAATTGCATATTTTCTGCCTAGGCTGTTTACAAAATGATGAAGTCCACGTCCTGCACCAGTTAAATTACTCTCACCTAATTGTTTCCAGCCACCTATTTTTTCAGGTGTGCCATATCTAAATCTAACATTATCACAGTCGATCCATTGACCTTCTGCCCCTGTTGGTGTTACTTGTTTATTGATTCCAGGTGCAAACCCTATTTTTTGTAGCATATAACCTCATTATATATTAAAAGGCCCAGCTTACAAATGAGTAACGCGTGCCTTTTGTAGTCTCTCTAACTTCATGTGGATACATAAAATTAGATGGAAATAATAGTATATCACCCGTTTTTAACTCAATTTTCTCTCCTCTGCAATAGAATTCAGAGCCCTCATAGTCTTCATTTAGGTTGGCTACAATAGATACTAAAGGCACCCCTTTCATCTGACCATCAAAGATACTATGTATATGATCGTAATGTTCTCTCATCATAGTGCCCACAGGATATCTATTAAAACGTATAGGACTAAATTTACTGAGCCATGGTCCTTGAGTCTTTTGTCCTGGCACACTATGTTTTTCTTGATACTCACCTAATGCTTTGACTAAATATGGTGTTATCTTTTCTTGTTGTTCTTTAGTGCAAGGCATTACATCTAATTCTTTTGTTGGTTCTGATGTCATTGTGCCTGCAGCGTAATTATTCCATTTATGTTTCTCCCATATTTTTTTATTGCATTCATCTATTAATGCTTCACATACTTCTTTTGGTATGTGATTTTTTACGTATATATAACTTTTAATTGTGCTCATTCATTAACCTCCTTATATCTAAATGAGTTAGTGATTGTTCTGATCCAATAGCGTCAATACAAAATGTATTGAATGATACACTTATTCTATCTTCTTCACCGTGATTAATTGGTACGCTATGTTTCAATGAAGATGGAAATAATATTAATTCACCTGGTTTGCAAGGCAACATAAATGACTCTGAATTTATATGATTATATTTTTCTGGATCTAGTTTCATACCATCTTGTCTGTCTTTAGAAAAAGATATAGGTGGTAGTTTTTCGTTTATTTGAAAATACATTACACCAGATATGATACTATTTGGATGCACATGTTCGTGATGCTTGGATCCTTTTGGGTTTCTATTAGCCCAGCACTGTGTGATGACTAATCTTTGTTTTGTGTTTAGGACATTTGTTGTAAATTTATCTACAGCCTCTTTTAAAAAATTTTTTATATCTTTAAACTCCTCGTTACGTAACAGATAAGAATCATCAGACCTAAAATTACCATTCTGTTGTTGTTTACGATAACTTATGGTTTTTAAATAAGTCAGCTCTTTATCAATAGGTTGTTCGTACGGAACGATCAACAAAGGTGTTGGAAATAACTGTAATAATTCTTCTTTCATTTTGTAGGATACTATACTATTTTATTATGCTTGTAAACCACCATGATTATCAGATGCTCCACATAAACATTCACCTGTATTTGATAAATCTCCAAAGTCTGCAGCATTTCCTGTTGAAGCAATTGTTATAAAGTCTATAGTGTTATAGTTGTTTGGAGCTAATCTACCTCCCGCAAATACACCTCTAATTGAATTACTCATTCCTGCAGCGCCGTATCTATTTTGACTAGGATCACCAAAATCAGTGGCATTACCTGTTGATGCTATTGTTATGTAATCAAGTATTGCCCCTCCATAAGGAGAAGATGGTGTGGTTATTCCTGAACCAAATACTCCTCTTGTAGAAGAAGATACTCCATTTAAATAAGTTCTACCAGCAGACAAGTCACCAAAATCTGTAGAATCTCCTGTTGAAGCAATAGTTACATAATCCATTATATTTGATTCTGTAGCGCTTGGAGTTGCACCTCCTCCCACGACTCCTCTTACTGAACTAGATAAACCTCCAGCTGCATCTGTTCTTGCTACTGTTAAGTTTCCAAAATCTGTAGCGTTACCAATAGACGCCATAGTGATGTAATCAATTACATCTGATTTTGTAGGAGTGTCTCCTCCTGAAAATAATGCTCTTGTTGGACTACACACGTTTCCTGCAGATCTAGCTCTTGTAACTGATGTATCTCCAAAATCAGAATACGTACCTCTTGATGCCATTTCTGTAACATCAATTACATTTACAGCAGATGGACTAGATCCCCCTCCTGCAATACCTCTTGTTAAAGAACTAGCTCCCGCAGCATAATTTCTAGCTGAAGTAGTATCTCCAAAATCTGATGAATTACCTGCAGTAGGAATATGGATAAGATCAACATTAGTGTTAAATGGCACTCCAACACCTTGAACTAAACCTCTCCCTGATCCAGGCATATAGGTTACTGATGAACGTGGTAGCACTCCTAAATCTAATCCACCGTGACCATTGCTACAAGCGTTAGTGCCATTTTTAGCCTCGGTTAAATCACCAAAATCTGTAGCATTACCGTTAGTTGTTATTGTTACAAATTCTATTGTGTTTAGAAGAGTTGGTGTAGAACCACCACAACGGACCGCTCTTGTTTTACTTGACGTTGTGCCTGCAGAAGCAACAGCAGTTATCACATCGCCAAAGTCTGTTGCATTTCCTGTTGAGGCGATTTGAACAACATCTATACTTGATAATCTAGTAGTTGAATATTGATTGAAAAAAAGACCTCTAGTGGTTGAACCTGCTCCACCTAGATATCTATTTGATACAGTTAAATCACCAAAGTCTGTCGCATTACCAGTTGTCGCTGTTGTAAAAAAATCAATAGCGTTTGTGTTATTTCCATCTGATTTTTCTCCTCCTGCAAATAAAGTTCTTGTAGGACTAGATAAAGCACCTCCTCTATCAGTTCCGGTTGAAAGATTTCCAAAATCTGCTTTAAATCCACTATTTGCTGTTTCTATATACTCAACTGTATTTGCAAATGCAGGTGCTCCATTACCCATGAACATGGAACGAGTGCTATCTCCTGCTGCTCCATTAGTTCTAGGAGTTATTCCAAGCGATATAAAACTTGCAGTGTTTCCTCCTGCTTCAAAATTTACTTGTTCAGAAGATCCTCCTCTTGCCCAAAAAGCACGAGTAGGGGAAGCTCCGGCTTGAGCCTCACCAACAGTTCCTCTTAAATCACCAAAATCTGTAGCATTACCTGTTACGGCTATATTAAAAGTTTCAATTTTATTTGTATTACTTGGAGTGTATCCACCACCTACTAAAGCTTTATTACCATTACCAGCGTCCCACTGATTACCTCTTTGTTTTTTATAAGCTTCTCTAATATCCCAAACTTTTCCTGCGTTAGACATTATGCTAAACCTCCATGACCGTTAGAACTTGAACTTTGTTGTAAATGGTTTGCTGCTAACAAGTCTCCCCAATCTACAGCATCACCCGTAGATGATATTGTAACAAAATCAATAGTGTTTACTACACTAGGTGTAGATCCTCCACCAAATAAAACAATAGTTTTATTTGATGAACTTAACACTGGACTTTTACGTGCTTGTGACAAATCACCAAAATCTGTTGCGTTACCAGTGCTTGCAATAGTCACATAATCTATAACATTAGATATACTTGGAGTTGATCCTCCACCAGAGATACTTCTTGTTGCACTAGCTCCAGTGGCACATCCTACTCTACCAACTGTTAAATCTCCAAAGTCTGTTGCATTACCTTCAGAGGCAATAGTGATATAATCAATTACATCACTTGTAGGAGTTCCACCTACAAACAAACCTCTTGTTGTTGATGATGAACCGCCTAAATCATATCTTGAAGTTGTAAGATCACCAAAGTCTGTACAATTAGCATCGCTATTAAATAATTTAAAATCAATTACATTAGAACCAGGAGAAGAGCCACCACCCCATATTGCTCTAGTATCATTACTAATTGCTACTACATAGTGTCTAGCAACTGAAAGGTCCCCATAATCGGTTGAATTACCAAAAGAACTAACAATCATTTGATCTATAGTATTTAATTTTGTAGTTCCACCATCTGGTGATCCTCCACCAAATAAACCTTTAATACTATTTCCACACACACCTTTTGCATATGCTCCCGCTTGTAAATCTCCAAAGTCTATCATTTTACCAGTAGACGCCATATCAGTCACTTGAATTTGATTTGAGTTCCCAGGATAACTACCACCTTGAAAAGCTCTAACGTGTGTCCCTGTTTGACATGTAATTTGATTACCCATACCAGAGTGGTTTGTACAATAATAATATAGTCTTGTTGGTGTTGAACCTGTAACTTCTATTTTTGTAAATGCAGTTGCAGAACCAGGAGTTCCTGATGTGGTCACTCCAGTGGTATACTCCGACCCTGAATTATGTGTGCCGTCCCGTGTTTCAGAAAATCTTAAAGGGTGTCCACCATTAGAACTATCATCTTGATTCCACTCGTATGTGCAACCAGGAAACAAAGTTATATACGTTTGTAATATTCCATCTATATAATATTTATTGCCAGAACCTGGATTTACTACAGTTATATTTAATTTAAATGTTGTTGATCTAGCCACCTACTAATCCTCCATGTCCGTTTGATGCTCCAGATGGTTTACCTACACTAAAAATTAAATCTCCATAATCAGTAGCGTTACCTGTTGATGCAATAGTTATCTTGGCCATTGTGTTTGTTTTATTACTAGGTGCTTCACCTCCACCAGTCACGCCTCTAATTGTATTAGATACTCCGTCAAGAGCAGCGGTTGCTGTAGTTAAATCACCAAAATCTGTTGCGTTACCTGTTGTAGCAATAGTAACATATTCTATTACGTTTAAAACAGTGGTAGTAGTAGTTCCACCAGCAAAAATTCCTCTTGTTGTAGAAGATAAAGAAGCAGGAACGTAAACAGCATTACTTAAATCACCAAAATCTGCAGCGTTACCTAAAGTAGCAATTGTTACATAATCTATATCATTTGCTCCAGCTCCTGGAGATTTATAACCACCACCCCATAATCCTCTGGTGTTAGAAGCACATCCTTTTAAATTTTGTCTTTGAACATTTTGATCTCCAAAATCAGTTGCATTACCTAATGTTGACATTGTAATATAACTAATGACATTTGTGTCATAGTTGGAAGATTTTCTTCCACCTGCATTTAACATTCTTGTGTTGTTATTACATGCTGCTGCAATTTGTTTTGATTCTAGATCATCTCCAAAATCTGCTGCATTTCCATCTGTTGAAAAAGTAACGTATTCTATGCTATTAGTTACAGATGGTGCCAAACCTCCTATAATAATACCTCTAGTTTTACTTCCTCCTCCTGATCCACCATAACGTGCAATACTTAAATCTCCAAAATCTGCTGCGTTCCCATCTGTGCTTATTGTTATTTTATTTATAAGAGATCGAAGAGTAGGTGATTCACCAGCCATAAATAATCCTCTATCCCCACCAGCTTCGTTGAAAGGTATTGGTCTTGTTCCTTGATACCCGTCGTTTAGTCCGCCGTGTGAGCTTGAAGTTGCAGCTGCATAATAATACGCTCTAGTTGTATCTCCAAAATCTTCTGCTGTACCGCCATTTGCTATTGTCCAAAAATCAATATTAGTTTGAGTTGATGGTGATTTATATCCTGATAAATATAAACCTCTAACAGAATTAGAAGTTGCTCCACCATTTTGTCTGCCATCTGTTAGGTCTCCATAGTCGATAGAATTACCTTGTGATGCCATTGTTATAAACTGAAGCATTGTTAGTGTAGCTGGAGTTCCACCAGCAAATACACCTCTTGTAGAACTACAAGCAGCATTCGGTGCACCATCATTAGTTTGTTGAAGATCACCAAAATCTGTCATGTTTCCTGTTGTTGAAAAAGTTAAAAAATCTATTACGTTGCTAGCTGAAGGTGTTCCACCACCAGCGTTAAATGCTCTTGTTGGAGACGAACCTGAACCTGCAACAAATCTTGTAACAGATGTATTACCGAAATCTGTTGCATTACCTGTAGAATTTATTGTTACATAGTCAACCACATTAGAACCACTTGAAGTATAACCACCCATGGTCACTGCTCTTACTGAATTACTAGCAGATGCGGTAAGTCTTCTAGCAGTTGTTAAATTACCAAAGTCTGCAAGATTTCCTATTGTAGTAAAAGTTGCATAATCAATTACATCCGAATTAGAAGGGGTGTATCCTCCAAAAAATAGTCCTCTAGTTATAGATGCGGCAGCCCCTAATTGATTTCTTCCAACTGTTAAATCGCCAAAAGTAGTTGCACTACCTGTTGTTGAAATAGTGATTTTATCCACAGTGTTTTGTGCATAGGGAGATGCAACACCTGAAACAAAAGCTATTGAATTATAATTAGGCCAATACCCACCCATTACCGCGTCATAGACTTCACGCAGGTTCCAAACGCCTCTAGCGTTATCGAGTTGCGGGTAGTTAGCCATTTACTAACCTATCTTTTTAGACCAGACGTATGTGGCTGCAGCTGCTTGATCGAATGGTACAGTTGCATCTGGATCTTCAGAACTATAATCTTTTTCAGTCCAAGAAGATGTGTAAGTATCTAAATACGTTTTTACATCTGCTTCACTTGCAAGTTCACCAAGTCCTACTTCACTTGAACCATCAACCGTTGCACCAATCATAACTTCACTTGAATCAGGATAATATCCACCATCATCTATCCATGTTGGAATTGTACCTGCATCTGTAAGTTTGTATTTAACTATCTTGTTTGCCATTTGGTTTCTCCTTATTATCTAAAAGTTTAGTATTGAGCGACTCTTCATCGTATAGCTTGAATCCTCTTCGTTCTGCAAATTTAACAGAATCACCAGAGAATTTGTCAGCGCACGCTTCTAACCATACCATGGTCATTTCGTGGGTAGGCGCTTTGCCTTCTTTCATTAACTTATTTTCCATTTCTAAATAAGCATAAATTTCAGCTTGTGCCTGTGCACTATTTATACCCATATCAAAGAGATAAATCAAGTTTCCTTCGTCAATGACTCCACCTCTGGCACGGGCAGCATTCAGAGCCTGTTTCATGCAAGTCATCACATGATATCTAGACTCTTCTTTTTCGTACTCTTCCTCTGTGATATCATCTTTACCTAACTTCTTCAAGATACTCTTATACTGATTAGTAAAGAAGTTCATCTTTCTAATGGCTCCAGATACTGAATTTTGTATATTGTTCATATTTACCTTAATCTCTAGAATCTCTGTATCAAGTAGTTCTCTTTCAAACTCGTCCTTGTAATCTCCATCAGCCATCTTTTTTTCTTTTTGACGAAGCTCTATATCCTTCTTCATCAGTTTAAGCTGTGCTTCTTCTAAAGCCATTCTAGTTTTATCTAGTTCAGCTAGCGTATGTTTAACTGATCTAATAGGTGTGATTGCTGTAACATCTAGCATAACACCCATAAATTGTGAATGTGATTTATAAAAGTTTGAGCTTGATTGTTTTATTGCTGGTAGTGTTGCGTTAATGTTGGTTAACATTTGTTTATACTCTTTTTTAACCAGTGGTGAGTTTGATAGTTTCTGAATTACCAGATCTTTAGATGATGACATATTTTTCTCCTTTATAGTTTAGCATGTATATGATCATGTTGTGAGTTTTATACTATAGAATCTTATGAAAGTCCACCATGGCCATTAGAACAGCCATTAAAGTATTGCATATTTTGTTCAAACAAATCACCAAAACTTGCTGAGTTACCTGTTGATGCAATTGTTATATATTGAATATTCGCAGTATTACCTGATGCACTATTTTCACCTCCCATATACAATCCTCTTGTTTGATTAGAAGCTTGACCTCCATACGCTCTACCTGCATCTATATCACCAAAGTCAGTTGCATTACCAGTTGAGGCAATTGTTACATAATCCATAACAGTTGATCTTGTAGTAGGTGATGGCACATAACCTCCCATAAAAACACCTCTTGTTGATGAACCTACATTTACAGGTGCATATCTAGCTACAGTTAGATCACCAAAATCTGTGGCATTACCTGTTGAAGCTATCGTAACATATCCTATCGTAACAGAATATGATGGTGTAGGACCTGTACCTCCTGCATTTAAACCTCTTGTATTAGAAGATACTGCGCCTCCTAAATTCATATTTTCAACACAGTCTCCAAAATCAGTTGCATTACCAATTGTTGCAAAAGTAATATAATCTATGACATTACTTTCACTTGGAGTGTTACCACCTTGAAATAAACCTCTTGTATCATTTCCTGCTTGACCAAGCATAGATCTTCTTGCAGCAGTTAAATCTCCAAAATCAGCAGCATTACCTTTTGAAGCCATTTCCCAATAGTCTATGGTGTTTACAATAGTGCTTGGAATCTGTCCACCTCCTCTAATGCCTCTAGTTGCACTAGAACCACCACCATTTAGTTTAGCAACAGTAGTGAGGTCACCAAAATCTTGTGTATTACCTAATGCCGATATTTGAACAACACCAATTGTACTAACATCAGATGGACCTGAACCTCCATAGTGAAAACCTAAATCTCCAACCCCACCACCTCTTGGTACAACTTTACCTGTTGGTGAATAAAGTTCCGGGGCTCTTGGTTGTGATTTTTCTATACCACCGTGACCACCACAGGCACCACCTGCCACTCTTCTAGCTACACTTAAATCACCAAAATCTGTGGCATTACCTCGTGTGCTCATTGTAAATGAATCAATAACGTTACTTGTATTTCTTGAGTCTTGACTAGAGGCTGTTGAACCACCAGCAATTACAGATTTTGTATTATCACAAACAGCAGCAGCAGTTATTCTTGCAGTGGTTAAATCTCCAAAATCTGTGGCATTTCCTAACGTACCAAATGTAATTTCAGATATTGTGTTTACAGGTGTATCCGCTGGATAACTTCCTGATCCTCCACCACTTATAAAACCTTTTGTAGAAGTAGATGAACCTGTAGGAGATTTAATGGCTGTTGGTAAATCACCAAAATCCACAGCGTTACCTGTTGTAGAAAATTCGATAAAATCTATAACATTACTTGTTCCTGGTGCACCTGCAAAAAAAACACCTCTTGTTGTATTAGATGTTCCTCCAACATCTGATCTTGATCCTGTTAAATCTCCAAAATCAGTTGCATCACCTAAAGTTGTAGGGGTTATAAAATCTATTACGTTTTGGAAATTAGGTGATGCATAGCCACCAGCAACACATATTCTTGTATCTTTTCCTGCTGTTCCCATCATGTATCTTTGAACACTTGTATCACCAAAATCCGAACAGTTTCCTGCTGTTGCAAAGTTTATGGTATCAATTTGAGATGTCATATTTGGAGAACCACCTCCGGTATATCCACCTAACCAAAATGCTCTTGTAGGTGTACCAGTAGAACCCATACCATTTTTAGCTTGTGCTAAATCGCCAAAGTCAGTTGCATTCCCAGCACTTTGTATAATTATCTGATCAATTGTATTGACATTAGATCCAGTTGATCCTCCACCAAAAAAACCTTTATTAGAATATGCTTGAGGATAAGTTCCTTCGTCTTTTATATTTTTAGTGATGTCGTTAATTTTCCAAAGCCCTCTGGCTTGGTTTCGTCTAGGATAACTTTCAGCCATAGCTTAGTTCTCCTATGCGTCGTCTATCAGTTCGTATGATATTGTGACTACTAATGTTGATGCTGCTGATGCTCCGCCTCTAATAAGATCTGTTTCTTGTAAATAGAAAGATGAATTTTTATCTATTACATCAACTGAAGCGTGAGCTGGAACCGTAAGTTCATCAGCTAATTCTTTGTGTGTTCCTGAAACTTCTGAATCAATTGTAACTGTTGCATCGTTATCTGTTACGTTTGTAACTCTAATTAAATTAATTTTGTTAACTTGATCTGATGCTGCAGTTAATAATGTAGTTGTTAAAGTTGTGCTTAAATCAGCTACTGCTGATTTACCGTTGATCGTTGTGACATTTACTATATTTGGTGCTGCCATTTTTTATTCTCCTAAACTCCTTTTATCCGAAAACTATAGCTGCTGCAATAGCTTTTCCCATTGATATACCGCTTGATGCTGTTGTAAAACTTAGATTTCCAGAACCATCAGTCTGTAATATCTGACCACTACTACCATCTGCTGCAGGGAATGTCAAAGCATCAATAGTTACTGTTCCAGACCCTTTTGGCTGTATGGATACGCCAATATTAGTGTCTCCACCAGATGCAGTAAATGTTGGTTTGTTTCCTGTAGCTGCGTTATTGTAAGTTATTTCATTAACCGCGGAACTTGTAGCTGTTAATTTAAATAATTCATTTCCATTAGTATCTAAAATAGATGTTCCTATTTTAGGTGATGTTAGTGTTTTATTTGTTAAAGTTTGTGTCCCAGTTAGCGTTACATCTCCTATGCTAACTGAATCAATATTTGGATTAGTTCCATCATCAGCTTTTGCATATGCAATTACTGTTGCTCCGTTTGCAACGGTAACACTATCTCCTGATCCAGAAACATATTTAAATGTTATAGATTGACTACCAGTTGTTGAATTTTTTAAAATATAAAATTGTTGAACATCGAGAGGAATAGTAGCATTTCTAGTAGCTGTTAAAGATCCTGATGAAGTAAATTCTAAAACTCTGTGCGCTAATTCAGCACCAGTTGATCCATCAGAAACAGATAAAGTAACATCAGCGTCACTTCCAAAATTAACTGCTGTATACCCACCAGATATTTGTTCTATAATTTGTAAATTAGTATTAGTTTTTGTTCCCCATGTACCGGCGTTTTCACCAGTTGCTTGAAGTTCTACACCTAATGGTGTGTATGTTGATGCCATAATTTTCTCCTATGCAGCGTCACTATAACTTGTATTTGATCCAGTTGCAACATCCGAATATGTATCATTCGAACCTGTTGAAACATTAGTATATGATGTATTTGAACCAGTGTCAACATCGCCATAAGCAAATATATCCACTGCTCCCACACTAGATGTTATTGAAAGACTATCTAATCCTACAATAATATCAGTTAGTGATATGGATCCAACACTAGCACTAAACGACTGACCAGTTAATCCTAGGCCTTCTTCTATTGTTAAAGAACCTACAGATGCTGTAGCTGATTGTCCTGTTGGTTGTGCTACTGCGCCTCCTAATCCAATTATAGATCCTTGACTAAAAGTTGCTTCTAGTCCAGACGGTTGAACTGTATCATTTGGTATTGTAACACTACCAATACTAGCACTAAAGGACACTCCACTTAATGTAACTTCTTGTGAAGATATACCTTGTGCGGTTCCTTGTTCAGATGTAATTGATACACCAGAAAGTATAGCTGTTTCATTTGGTGCTTTTGCAGTTCCTTGACTTGCGGTAAATTCTTGGCCTGTTAAACCAATAGTCATGTCATTAACAGATACAGATCCAATAGAAGTAGTTGCGGATTGACCTGACAGTCCTACCTGCATATCCACTACAGATACTGAACCAATCGAGAATGTTGCTGATACCCCTTCTATGTTTACAGGAACAAAAGCTTCTCCCTGTGAAGATGTGATTTCTTGACCTGTTAATGTAAGAACAACATCAGGTACATCTACAGATCCAATAGAAGATGTTATTGAAAAACCAGTTGGAAATACTGTTTGATCTTTGAGCTCGCCCCATTCACCATCATTCCAGGCTTGTGCACCCCAACCTGTTTTTAAAGTTGTGTCAGCATTCCAATAAGCTTGGCCCCAGGTAAACCTGCCCCATCCTGAAGTCGTCGACATGGTCGACCTCCTATGCTAATCTGATTATCGCGTTACTTGCGTCTGCTGCAGGAAACTCTATTTTAAAAGTTCCGTTACTCGCTGTCTTGTCACCACCGAATGCAATTACACAAACAGCATCAGTTGTTCCTGAACCACCATCAGTTGTTGTGTTATAAATTAAAGCTCCGTTTGCAGTAAAAGATGCAGATGAAAAAGTTACATCTGAAAAATCTGTAAAAGCTGTTGTTGAAGATAATGATACTCCAGAGTTTGTTAAAGTTGCACCACCTGCAGAATATGCAGATCCTGATGTATTCGAAATCTCATTTGATGTTGAATAATCTGTTGTAGCTGCACCTAAAGATGCTGAACTTGTAAATAATGCAATCTTAAAAGTGTGTCCACCTGAAGATTCAAAACTATGTTTACCCTGTAAAAGCTCTTGTTTAAAGCTTGAACATATTGCTGATGTTATTGCCATAATAATCTCCTACGGGTTTGCTGAGGTTACCGGTATTCTAACTGTGCCATCTGTGTAGTCATCTCTTCGTCTTCTACCGACTTGCTCGTTAGCAAACTTCTGTACCTCTTGTTTATATTTATTTTCATAAAGTGTCAACATATCTATTGGGCCTTTTAAAAAGCCATATGCCTCTGATAGGCAACAATATAACAGACCATTTGGAAAGTTAAGACTAATATAATTAGTATTATCACCCTCTAAAAGACCTGCCATTTTATTAAAGTGAATTCTAAATCTATACGTAGTATTTGGTGTAGGAGCTACAAATATTCTACCTGATGTAGTATCTGTATTACCAGTTGCACCACCAAACATAGCATAATATTTAGGTTGACCTTGAGCTGCGGAGGTTCCTGTCACATCCTGATATTCTTGAAGATAGGTCATATCTTTTTTCTCTAACCATCTGTTAGCCCCTGTAATTTCAGATCCTGCTGTATCATAAACTTGTATACCTCTAACAAATAAACATCCAGCAGGTGCGTTTATAGATTCTTGACCTGCCACAAAATTACCTAGTTGTTGCTTTTTATCCGCATCAATAGGCACATCTCTCATAATTCTATATTGAGCATTTAAAATAATATTTTCTAAAACAGCGTCTGTTAAAACATTAGAATCTGTCTCAGTATAACTTCTTATTTGTGTTTTTAATCCTGATGCACTTATTCCTGACATTATACAACTCCTGCTAGCTTTCTACAAATAGGACAACTTTTTTTATATCTATTGTGTGTTCCACATTTCCACTTTGGTTCTTCATGCACAGGTATTTCTGGCTCTGGAACTTTTGTATAATACTCTATGTGTTCATCCTCTGGACACTCGCATTGTTTAATACCAAATAATTTACAAATAAAATTTTTAATTTTTTTAATCATGGTGTTATAGTAACTGGTCCTGCAGACACAGTTGGTCCTCCTGATTCTTCTGTTATACTAGGAGTTGCACCTAGTGTAAATGTATATTTATCTGTTGTAGTTACTGTTATACTAAAACCTGAAGAGTTTTCATACGTTGAAAAAGCTACACCTCCAGGGCTGCCTTGAACGTTTCTAAATCTTACTGTGTCCCCTGAAGTTCTTCCATGGTTTTTTTCTGTAACTGTAATAGTTTGTGAACTTGCAGTCGTAGAAAAAGGATTATTACCTAACATAGCAGCAGCTGCAGGTTCTATTCTATCTGGTCTAACGTGTCTTAGAGATATAGAATCACCGTTCATTGGTTTTGGTTCTAATTGTGGTTGTTTTGGTTCAAATTCAGATACATGCACAAACGCACCGTTCCATTCTCTAACCATTTCTTTGTATGGAAACTCCATACCAGATCTATCTGATATTGCTCGTGCGTATTTTCCTGTTGCGTACTTTGCCATTATGCTCCCGGATAATAAGCTTTAGGCGTAATGTGTGTGCTAGATGCAGAACCATCTTCTGCTAATGCTCTTGCAAACTCATCTTCGTAAGCTAATTTTGTTTGTTGAATTAATGCTGGTTGATATTTCATAGACAAATAATATGCTAATCCAGATACCATACAAGGCACAAATCTAAACGGAACGTCAGTTGCATTCGTATAATCTCCTACATCTTGTATTCTTTTTATGTAATAAAAATGCATGTCTTTAGATGCATTTGAAGAATCAGGTGTAGGATAAATGTGCACTCTAACTTTATCAATAAATCTTTCTACCCAATATTGATTAGGTGTTCCTTTAGATAATTTGTTTGAGAATCCTGCATATGTAGATCTATCTACTTTAGTCATAGGACTATCTGATTGTGTTGTTTGAGTTCTATTTGATCTTAATTGTGCCTCAAGAACGTCGGATATACCATACACATTTGCTGGTGTAGAAACAGCACTCGTACCATCGTCACTAGATCTAAAAAAATCATAGTCTGATTGACCCTCAATCAAATCCATATTGAGTTCATCTATTTCCCAGTAGTGAATACCTCTATTGCCCCATTCTTGAAACAAGATGTTTAACGTTCTTCTAGCGTTTTTTAGTTGGTAACCAGCAACATTTTGTTGTCCTATACGTTCAAAAGCTTCCTCTATTATTTCATCAATAGCAAAAGTTTTATCGAACGTTGCTGTTCCCGAAGTAGTATTAGCCATTTAAACTCCTACGATTCGTAAACTTTAATCCATTCACAAACAATTGTACCTGTATCTCCATTAGTGCAAGCTGGTAAAACGACGTTTACATCCCCAGTGAATCCACTAGCTTCAGTGTTTTTTAATCCACCAAAGGACGAATAATCATATTCCATTTCACCTGCTAAAGTTTGAAACACAACATCTGTTGTTGCATCCCATTGCATTCTAATTGCATCTACTGGAGCAGTTACTGAAACATTAAAACTAACTTTATTTAATCTTACAGTTTTACAAGTCTTTCCGTTGTTAGATGCTAATGTAGAAACATCAACTATTTTAGTTGTACTTCCATCACCATCAGAAACTACGTTGTAGTGAGTGATAAGTTTTTTTGCTCCGTCAAATACTTTTGTATTTAATACTGTGTCTGCCATGTGTTGTCCTCCTTTTAAAGGACGCCTGCATTACCAGGCGCCCCGAGTTAATTATTAACTATTTGCAAAAGGTGTTGCTTCAGTACCTGTACCGATTAACACTGCTTCTACTAAATATACATTGTCTTCAAGTGCAGTAATAGTAACTGTGCTACCTTTATCTCCACCTGTAGTTCCA
>Ga0209348_1000617_pt1 | contig 18172 bp, 7 predicted proteins | sample ETNvirenome_2_30_FD_184065 | JGI IMG/M metagenome (GOLD analysis project Ga0209348, IMG submission 184065) | Marine viral communities from the Pacific Ocean - ETNP_2_30 (SPAdes) (version 2) | ecosystem: Environmental > Aquatic > Marine > Oceanic | place: Pacific Ocean | collected 2013-06-22
ATGGGTTGCTGGAACAAAAGAGAATTACGGCTTTGGAGTTATGCTGAGTTCAAGCTATGAGGGGTATTATTCAGCTTCCGCTGGTGAGAACAGTGGCTCTTTGATACACAATCCAAGCGGAGCAGTGCGATCCTACTATTTAAAGAGGTTTTTTGCTAGGGATTCTGAGTTTTTTTATAAAAGACCAACATTGGAAGCGCGTTGGAACTCTTCTAAAAAAGATGATAGAGGGTATTTTTACTATTCTAGTTCTTTGGCACCGGCAGAAGACAACCTTAATACGCTTTACCTCTACAACAACATTCGAGGACGCCTGAGAAACATACCAGAGATCGGTACAGGCACTTTGTCTTTGAAGCTCTATTCAGGTTCAAATACTTCCACAGGGCCCTCTGGTGACGTTTTGGCAACAGCAACAGCAGGTTGGTATAGCACAGGTATCTATACCGCCTCTGTGAGTCTCACAGGTGCCTTTACGAAGCTGTACGATGTATGGTCTGGTAGTGTGGATGGAGAATACTTCACTGGCTCTGTCTACCCAAAGTCTTTCGACGCACAGTTTTACAACAGTGGCAACAATCATGTTGTCGCTATTCGAAACATGAAAAAATCATACACAACCGATGAGACTGCTAGGTTTAGACTTTTTACTAGGCTTAAAAACTGGTGCCCAAACATTTATACAAAGGCTACAACTGCGGAGCAGACATTGATCATACCAAGTGCCTCGTACAAAGTTGTCCGCTTGGCGGATAATTATGAGGTTATAGAATACGGTACCGGCTCCACAGCACACACACAACTTTCATATGATGTTTCGGGCAATTACTTCGATTTGGACATGAGTTTATTTGAGCCCGGCTACATGTATGGCCTGAGATTGTCCTTCTATGATGACTCTTTACTGGACTGGAAAGAACAGAAACATATTTACAAATTTCGAGTAGATGAAGATAATGAGTAAAAAAGATTTATTTAAGAATCAAAATTCAAGTAAGTTTATTTCATCAGCAAACTTTGACAAGCTAAAAGAAGATGCTGAGTCGAAAGACTTTATACTGCAAAAAGCTAAAAACCAGCGACTGTTTCATCCAAAAATTGACTTTAGCGATCCGGCAAACTTTGCTAGGTATGGACTAGCAGAGGAATACTATAGGACAACCGTTGAGCATATTTATAAAACTTTTCCTTATGATGGATCGTTATTCGAAAGAGAGAAATGGTACAGCGAAGCTAGCTATCTAGATCGTTACATTTACGAACATGAGTACCCTAGGACAAACGGGTTTGCAATCTTTGGACAGTCTTGGGGTACAGCCGGCTCAGCCATAGGTGACTACAATGCGCCTTCAGACTCCAGCAAACATGAGTTTATAACACTGAAGGGTGGTCCAAACCCTGCTTTTTTTGTCGACGGTTCAACATCTGATTCACTATCGGACTCATATGCTAAAAGCGGAAGAAATGAGTCTGGATACTTAGCTAATGTATATAAAGCTTCGAAGAAGAGAGAGAATAATTTAAAATTTGACCTTTCGACAGGCATCACTGTTGAGTTTTGGCTTAAGAAAGACGGGTACAACAACTCTCTGACAAAGAGGGAAGTTCTGTTTGACTTGTGGAATAACGAAGCTTCATCCTCAGCAGGCTATGGGCGCTTATCTATCGAATTAAGCGCTAGTTCAACATCTGATGAAGATACTTTTCGCCTCACTTGTCAATCAGGAGCGTTTGGCTTTTTCGATCAAGGTGTCGGTTCGCTGACAACAGCCTCGGTTGGAGATGGTAATTGGACACATTACGCTGTGTCGTTCTTGTCAAAGTCTAGCGGAGTTGGAGTCGACTTTTATACAGACGGCAAGCTTAAGCAAGAAAACGTTTTTGGAACTGTTGGCTTGAATGAGGTTTTAGGGCCTATGACTGCTAACATAGGTTCATTATCGACTACCCCTTCGGGCAATTTGTTTCATGGTGAGACAATGACCGGTTATGGAAAGTTGCATTCCTCGTCCATAGATGAGTTTAGATACTGGAAAACCAGACGTGCACCTAGTGCCATTTTCAACAATTATAATAATCAAGTTGGTGGCGGGTCAAATACAGATGATGCAAACACAGACTTGGGAGTATACTATAAATTCAACGAAGGTATAACCCGAGTTTCAACCACGGATAACGTTGTTTTAGACTACTCCGGTAGGGTATCCAATGGCACATGGAATGGATACACGATCAACTCTAGAAACACAGGTTCGGCAATCGTACAGTCTTCTGCCTCTGTTTCGGAATATAAAGATCCCATCATCTATTCTTACCATCCAGATGTTTTTAGTGTCAAAAATCGATTGATGAACAGCGGCTCTATTCACGATGAATCCAACAATTCCGCTCTTTTTTACACTTACCCTTCTTGGCTTATTGAGGGTGACGAGGAGTACGGTGGCCACAACCTAAGAAGCTTATCTCAAATTATGGCCAGTTATTTGGACACGTTATATGTTCAAATAGAAGAGTTGAACAATCTTAAAAACGCGGATTACACGTCGGGAAGCCACAAGCCAAATGTTTTCATTGAGCGAGCTTTATCTGACAAGGGGGTCGTGAGCCCAAAGATGTTCATCGATTCCAGTATTATTGAGACGTTGCTGAACAGGAACGAAGCTACTAATTTTGAAAAAGATTTGGTTGACATTAAAAATAAAATTTATGAAAACGTCTACAATAACATTTCAAACATTTTCAAATCAAAGGGAACTTATGATTCTTTTAGAAATGTACTAAACTCGTTGGGGATTTCAAGAAAAATTGTTGACGTCAAGATGTATTCGTCCAACAATGATCATGAACTGTTAGATGATCGTAAGCAGTTAGCAGAGAGGAAGAAGTTTGCAAACTTTTTCAAAGCAGACTACTATGGAGCTACGATACATCAACACAAAGAGAGTGGCATAGAGAGTAGATCTTTCATAACAGGTTCTGAGAGCTTGCACCATACGCCGGTCACAATAGAGTCAGTGTTCACGATCCCTAAAGACAACATTGATTCAAACTATTTTTTCATTGATAACAACAACTTAACTTGCTCTTTGTTTGGGGTGCATGCAACAGGCTCTGCGTCTGAAACGGATTTATCTTGGCCACCTGAGTCTGAAGATGTCACGATACAAACTTATGCTGTTCGCGACAAGGCGACACAAAAATCTGGCTACTTTTTACTGACTGGCTCTATCGCTGGCACCCCTATTTCTCCATTAAAAACGGCGAACATTGACGACTTGTTTGATGATACGACTTGGGTGCTTGCTGCGCGTTTCAAGCCTCAAAATTGGCCACTGACGAGCCGCGTCAGTGGAGCTTATGATGCTTCGGCAGACATGTACCAGATTGAGCTAAAAGGCATCAATCTTCGTGCGGACATCGTGCAAAGCGAATTTCTTCTTAGTGGGAGCTTGACAAAAGCTCTAGGCCAGTCGTTTGCTCAAGCATCAAAAAGGCTTTACTTGGGCGCTCATAAGACAAACTTCACAGGGAGCGTATATGATAACGGCTATAGCTTCGCCAAGTTTTCCAATTTGAATTTTTGGTACAATTATGTTTCTGATCAAGATCTGAAATCTCACCTCTTGGATCACAAAAACTATGGTATCTCCAAAGCACATCAATCTTCGGTGCTTTTAGATGATAACTATCCGGATTTCAAGATTCCAAATGCAGACACCTTAGTTCTTCGATGGGATTTTGAAAGTGTAACAGGTTCAGATGGAGCAGGTAATTTCATTGTAGATGATGTAACATCAGGCTCTGTTGACAATTCCACATCTAGGTATGGTTTCTTGAGTGACATTACTAGAAAATACCAATATTTGGGCCGAGGGGATGGGTTCTCAGCTAGCAAGAGTGATGTTGTAAGATCTCAATTTGTCAATTCTTATAAACTTTCAAGCTTTGAAGAGGCTTCTTCGAACAACATGGTTTCGATTGTGACAGATTCTGATGAGATTTTTCAAATGGATAAGAGGCCGGCAGAATACTATTTCTCTGTAGAGAAAAACTATTACTCGTCTATAAACGAGAGGGTTATTGAAACCCTAGCAAGTTTAAAAGATTTCAATAATTTAATCGGAGAAACAGCTAACAAATACAGGCCAGAATATAAAGAATTGGGCAAATTCAGGAAACTTTTCTTTGAAAAGGTACAGAACGATTTAGATTTTGAAAAGTTTATAGAATTTTACAAATGGGTTGACTCTTCTGTTTCGTTTATTTTGGAGCAACTTGTGCCCTTATCTGCGGAGTTTTCTCCAACGCTGTCAAACGTTGTTGAAAGTCATATTTTAGAGAGGAACAAGTATACTCACCGTGTTCCGGTGGTAAAGCCAATACACCAAACAATAGGGATTATTAACACTAAACCATCCTTAGTCAGCTCTTCAGTGCCCACCATTATAAGTGGCACGATTGAAAACATTATTTCTACGGTGAATGGGAATTATACAACTTCATCGTATCGAGGTGCCGAAAACAACACGGTCGGCATCACCCGGATCAAACCGGAAGTCAGAAAACCCTCTTACCTTCGTGGCGACTACGATGTTGTTATGACAGCAGATCCAAACGCATTGCGACTTTTTACCGACTCTTCTGATTTTGATTCCACTAGAGAGTCTGCACAGAGTTTTCATGTATCAGGTACGACAGACTACTCTTTGCCTTCTCGACCGGTTGTTAAAAGCAACATGATCAGAAGGTTCTCTGCCCCGGGTGGGAAAGAGTCCATGACTTTGCATTATTTGGACTATCCAACGACTCAATTCTCCGTCTATGATACGTGCAATTACCGCAACTCTATAGCCAGGTCGTTAGCAAAAGATAACAGGGTTTCAGCTTCTTTGAGCAACATGTACAGTAACCCTAGGAAAGAGATTATAAGTGGTGCAACTTCAACAGTTACGGGTACTTTGCACGATAATGCATATGTTATTCGTCCAATTCCGGCATCTGTTTTGCAAAACTCTTGGATTACACAATCTTACGATCCTGCTACAACAACTATCTTAAACATACAGAGTGATGCTGATGACATAAAGTTTACAAAAACAACAGATTATAGTAATTCACAGCTATATTCAGCATCGATTAACACATCCAGCAACCTGTATTCGGCAGACTTGAGCAGCGCAACTCCGGAGAATTACAATACTTACATCTCTAATATTGTGTCTCGGCACTATGGCTGGAATACATGGCGGCAAATCGCAGGAAACGATTCGCAAGTTGTAAAATACTATAAAAAGAATAACATTTTGGCAGTCTCTGATGATACTGAGCAGCTCTCTTTTAAAGTTAATGACAAGAGAAAGGTCACTAAAGGTCTTGATGCAAACTCTACAACAAACTTTATTGAGCCGGTTTTCACCAAGAAGTATAAACCAGTCAAGCATATGTTGGTTTTGGATAACGAAGGTGGAGATGTTGTAGAAACTAAAAGCACTTTTGCGGCTATAAATGCTGGGTTTGCAAACAAAAGCATTGACGCCAAGATAAAAAGTGTTAAGAGTGGAGATACCCTAAGTTACGACAAAATAAGAAGCTTGTACATGGGTCTAGACCCGGAAGACTCTCCTTTGAAAGGCTGGCTCTCTGTGGAATATAGTGAAGGAGTCTGGCCAAAAGAGAGGCATCACGGCCTAGACACTCATCGGAATAAAAGCAGGTACGAATCAACAAGTGAAGAGTTAAAAAGTAACCTTTGTCAGTATAGGACTTTGTGGAATGATAGCCCAGAAGGGCGCAAACGCGCCCCAGTTGTAAACTACCCATTTACCTTGGCATCTAACTCTCTGGGTGTTGTAACCCCTTTTGCTGAGAACATTTTTCCTTTATCTGATTATTCGGCAACCAGTAATGATGCAGATGTTATAACCGCTACCTACACTGCTGAAACGGGAAGTTTTTCTGGTAGTGACTTTTATTTAAATTTATTCTACAATGATAGCGAGTTTGTTCAGTTTACATCATCCGCGACAGTTACTGACGGTTTCAATTCTTTCTTTTCTGGATCAGACGTGCAGCATCATGTGAGATACTTGGCAAATAAAGTGAACACACACCCAACGGCTTCGTTGCATTTCTATGCGCTTCAATCGAGCCACGATAACTTAGTTTTTACAGCTAGAAAGCTCGGCCCTTCACCATTTAACCTGAAGATCGTGCACTCTAGCAGCGTTGAGTCATCAGGTGTCAAAACTATTTTATTTGCAGGAGAGACTGAACAGCCAAGCTATACTAAGGATGGTGAATTAAACTCGTCTTTTCAGTCGATTGATGGTACGGGCTATCACGGAGAGGCTATTTTTGGAAGACCCGGAAGAACATTTTCTTTTACCGAATCGGAAGCTGTCGATTCAGTAAGCTTGTCGTCTTCAATCTATTGCGAGCCTTTCTTAGGTTACCACTATCCAGTCGCGACTCAGACTTACATACACATGAAAAGAAGTGGGGAGACGGATGATGGCCTTGTAGCGCCTTACACTGGTCATCCTTGGCGAGTCGCTCAATCTAGCAGTCGCCGACCATTTTTTGCTAACTATGAAGAATATGCGGCAGACATCAAGCCTCTTTCACAAGATTATTCGATTGTTCCGGAGTTCAATTTTTCTGACAGTGCTATCTACTATCTTGATACATCGAATGAGAACTTTCGCGTGGAAAACAAGAAGCTTTTCAGGGTTAACGGTGCAAGCTCTGTGTCTGCTAGTGCTGCTTCGGAAACATCTAGCTATTCTCCGGAATTTCACAAGAACTACGTCTATAGTGATTTCTTGCAGAAGTTCGATTCAGTTCGTCAAGATCATAGAAAGGTTGGAGAAATAGGAGAGATAACTCTCACATGTAAAGGTGTAAAAAAGTTTAGACCTGAGCAGGGTTTTTATCCTGCATCACGAGCTGTTCAGCTGGGCACGCTGTTTTCGCAATCAATGGATCTAAGCTTTTCAAGTTCATTCTCTGCTCCAACACTGGTTAAAACATTTTCTTCTTCTGTGGATGGGCAGGTTGACATGACATTCGATGATTCAAACAGGGTTCTACAAGCGGCCATGCAACCATTGTTTGCTCCGGGAATCCTTTACAATACTATAAAGTCAGGGATAGCTGTTGATTGGCCAATTGTATACTCAGGCTCGTTAACAACAGTGGGTAACGCCGGAGGCGGTGCCTATGGAGCTGTTGCTTCATCTTCAATTTCTATCTCGAATGATGCATCGGAAAGGGTTCCATTTGAGGCTTTGACCAATTTAGACTTGTTTCCAAAAGAAAAGGATGTTCTTTATCTGGCTCCTTCATGGCAGAGTGAATCTACGTCATGTTCCCAGTTTCCTTATTTTCACTGGAAAGGGAAGAGGAAAAACATGTATGAAAGGGCTTCAAACAATTTCCTATCTGAAGTTTCGCAGTTCTTTCTAAAAAACAAAAACTACACTTCTTTTGAGTCTGAAATTGAAAACAATTTTAAGGCGTTTGAAGCCGGCAACACATACTACATGGATGTATATTTGCAACAAACTGACAGGCATTTTATGTGGAGGGATTATTTCGAGGGTGACACTACCTTGGCAAATGGAGCTGTAGCCGGCTACTCATTTGGTTTTGACGGAAGAGCTTTTGGACCTGCATTCCAATCTTCTACCGATGCCGGCTCTCTTTTTGATTTTGAATCGTGGGTTCAGGGCAACAGTTCGGATCCTGGCTACTTACCGTATGTCCCACCATACTTTTATGGCCAGAGCACGGCTAGGATTTCTTTCACTCCAGCGGAGTCTAGGAAGTACAAATTAGATGAGATTCTATCTTCAGCGCAAGTAGAATATAAAGGCTCAAGGAGGTTTGATAGAGATTGGGGATCGGAAGAGATTCCGCTAGAAGATTTGTTTGGATTATCATCAAAAGCAGCTTATAAGAACCGTATGCGTCTTAGCAGTTCTATGAACCTGTTTGAAAAGATTACAAAACCTGCTTTTGAAGTCACAACACAAAATGCTGGACTGCAAGTTGCAGATCAAGCGCTTGAAACTTTTTCAGGTATCGATGCCACCATCTCCCAACCCTTGGCCGAACCAGAGGGTAATTTGCTTGGCGGCATGGTCAGCATAACCTCTAAAAAAGCCGAGGACTCTTCTCAAGACGCTTGGCGGATTGCACCCAAGTTTGAATGCCCTATACTTAACTTCTATAACCAACCAAAAGAACAATACATGTCTCGCGGAATGTGGGGCGGATTAGGGGAGTTCTCAGGAGATTCTGAAGGTATTTATCTGGCAATCAAAGATAGCTTCAACTCAGGTTCAGCCGTTACTGCCGGCCCTACCACCGGCTCTTTGGCATCTCAATTGGGTTTCAAAAAAGTTAGAAAAAAACTAGGAGAGATTTCAGAAGCGACAGTGATAAAAGAGGCTGTCATAGCGATTCCCTTTTTGGAGAGAGACAAAAAAAGCGCATCTGAAGCTGACTTAACAACTATTGACGCCAGAAACTTTTTTAAGATTGACTCAAAAATAATGAACGAGCAATTAACAACAGGTGCCGATACAACAATTACTAGGATGGTTCAGAGGTTGCACAATTATGTCATTCCTCCGAATTACAACTTTATAAAATACAAAGACATCGATCCTTTCGTTATGTATGTTTTTGAGTTTGATACAACTTTCAACCAGCAAGATCTTTCTTATATTTGGCAGGGGGTGATGCCGGACGCTTCTTTGAGCGCCGAGCACGATGAAGTTACTATCCGTCACAATACAGGTTTGGAAGAGTTTTTCCATGGCAAAGAAGTTCCATCAGACATCCGATGGATGCTTTTCAAGGTTAAAAAGAGAGCCAGAAAATCTTATACAGATGTAGTTAATATGACCAGTCGCCAAGAGATGGAATACGGCTATAACTGGCCTTACGACTACTGCTCTCTGGTTGAGGTTGCAAAGTTGGATGTGAGCATGAAAATCACACCAAAGAAAGATGTTTTAGACACGGAATTGCCAATTGGCAAGATTTTAAAGGACGAATGACGTGAGCTTTTTTAATAAAAAAGAAGAGGTTGTAGAGTTTCAGTTTACAACCTACGGGAAAGAGTTATATTCGAAAGGCAAATTCAAGCCAGAGTATTATGCTTTTTTCGATGACGGTGTTCTTTATGATGTTGAACGGGCAAGCCTCACAGAAGAGCAGAACAGGACGCAAGCTCGTATAAAAGATGAAACAATCAGGTTTAGAGGGGTCAAAGAGCACAGTAATCCAGACACTTTAGAGAGAGTGGCAGAGATAGTTCCTGAGACCATAGATGCGCGTGAAGTTTCTTTATTTGACTTCGATACTAGTTTTGAGAATCAGTTGGCAGCTTCTTCTGATAATAGTGAGTTTGCTCCTGCGTGGAGCATTTCTGCACTACAATCGCAAATTTCAAGCGCATCATCTCAATTAACAGCTTCTTCCTCCGCAAGCAGAAATCTTCCAGTGCCACAGATCGACATTGATGAAGATAGCATAACCTATCGGACTGTTGTTTTAGAAGAAGGGCAGGCTGTTGATAGACTGGGTTGTGGCGATGGTACCATTGAGTACCCCGGTGATGATGAGTTTTCCTATAGTTTTTCGGACGGAACAGTTCTTTCTATAGAACAGAAGCAGGTTTTATTAAAGTTCGCAGAAAAAAATGTAGAAAACCTTAATGATAATTTTGAGTTTGAAATTTATGAAGTGTCAGACAGGAGTGGTGGGCTGGACAAGATAAAACCTTTGAAGTTTTTTAATTTCCAGCCGCAAGTTAAAAACGGGTTGCTTGTCGACGAAAGAGATGACAGTGACTTAGAAAATTTGCAATTGATTGATGAGACTTTTGCATCTCACTATCTGGAGATCTATACGGATCTTGAGATCAATAGAGAGTTGATCTGTAAGTTAGATCCAAGCAGAAAAGACGATACAATATTTATGAGAAGAGATGATTCTTGCGCAGAGGCTTCAGAGGAGGAGCTTGATTTATATGGCGAGCTAGCTGACGATAACATGGCAGAGTTTTTTGACGAAGAGGAGTGTGAGTGATGGTTTATAATCCCGGTGCAGGAATGATTGCTGGTCCATTTGACGCTGACGCTTCTGCCTTGCTTGAACCTGCAAGCACGGACTCTACTGTGACGCTAGAGCAAGGTTCAGTCAGTGGAGTCAGCGAAGATAGAGCTTATTTTGAAAGACAAGTGATACATAAAACTTTTCCCAAGCCTCAAATAACTAAACTAGATTATAAAGATGGTAAAATTTCGATCAAAGTGGAGGTCACAGGCGATTTTCTAAGTGACGAGTGGTTTTGGGCAGATTTTTTGCAGTATTTCAAACTCAAGGTGTTTATAGTGCCGGATTTAAATTCAGGAAATTCAGATTTTGAGTTTATCTCAGGGTTTAACGACGATGTTTGGTCTGGAAAGATTGTTGCAGACCTAGACAATCTTGTGCGAAAGTATGATACAATACCAGAAAAAAATAAAAAAGAAGTTGCCGCTTTGTTTAAGAAGAGGCTTTCTCTCTATCAACTCGTAAGATTGGACTCAGTCTCTCTTTCTGAGTTGAAAGATGAGTCCAATCTCCTAGGGAACACCTACGTCTTTGAAGAAGAATTAGCGATTTCGAAAACTTACGCTGATGAGTATTTTAACAAAGAGGGTGAAAGAGTCGGTTTTTTCGCCAGAACGTTTTTTGACATACAGTCTTTTGAGAGAGAATATTTAAACACTCAGAATAAGTTAGATTCAAAGCCTTTGACTGAAGAGAACAACAGTAGATGGGACATGATAACCTTCATGACCGTAAAAGATGTTACCGGGACGGGAGAAACATTAACCAACCCAGTTAAGATAAAAGCAAAAGTTGTCTCTTTCACACCAGAATTTGAGTGGAGTGGTTCTTTTAAGAGGTCTGTCGGCGCTTTACCGCAAGATGACGAAAAAATTTTCTTTAACGAAGAGGTTTTTAAACAGAATCAAGGCTCTCTTCAGTCAAGCACCAGCGACATTGAGTTTTTCAGCGAAGACTTCAAAGGATCGAATATGTATGTGGCTTTTTTGCAGGATGTGGTTGATGAATTTTTAAAAATTCAGGAGGACGTTACTGAATGATTTATAAAAGCAAGTTCCCTAGTAGAAGACCAAAAGATCGTTTTGTTGAAATAGAAGATAAGATAGAAAACTCTTTTGACAGCTCGTATATTACTAAGAAGTTGGACGCAAGTGGAAAAAGAACAGCAGAAATCTATGTGTCTTTTGACTATGTAAAGCTTCTTAGGTCAGTTTCTGGGCTTCCTGAGCAGGTTTTTCAAAACACTGTCAGCAAAAGCATCCGAAATTTCAAAATGATAGACGATAAAATAGGCAACATGAAAGAAGGATTGTTGCGTTATGAGCTTGACATCCGAATAGCAGATCGATCAAAAGATTTTATCCGCGAAAAAATGAAATTAGTGCAATCAGCTATAAAGAGTGTCAAAAACAACCCCGAAGCTTCTGTGAATTTGCTATATGACGTCCTTGAGAGCGACTTTTTAGATAACTTTTTTATAGATGAGCTTACTTTAAGACAGATGAGGGTCAAAAATTACGATTTAGACTCTTTTGACAGCGCTAAGTTCGACCAGAAAGTCGCCACAATAAAAGAGTCCAGCCAGTTTGAAGTGGAATCAGATAAACTTATAATGGAATTTGACAAACCAGTTAAAGCTGAAGGCCCTGTTTTGAGCTTTACACGACAGCAAGCTCTTGATACCTATGCTTTAGAGGCGACCCCTGTTGAAAGAGTAGAGCAGCTTGAAAAAATCTTGCAAGGTTTGCAAACTAGGTTGTCTAATTTGCTAGGGCGTGAAGAAAATTCACAAGCCGGAGTTAGCTATTCCAGAAGGGCAGGTTCTGTGTCTTCCCCTAGGGCAAACAAACTAACGATAAAGCTAGATCAGGTGCTCGATGTGTCTGATTATCCAAAAAAAGATAACCGTTTTTATGGATTCGGCACAGATCAGAAAATTGAACAGGAATTTGATTACGCACTGGTAGGTCAGGTTGCAGAGAAAAAGCAAAACTTAGAGACTGCTGGTGACAGAGTATTAGAGGTTTTGGACAATGCGGATGTAAAGTATGTCATTGCTCCAAAAAATGAAAAAATTGTTGACGCTTCTTCTGCTTTGGCGAGTGGTGTGAAAAAATTTCTATCCTCTGTGCTGGAGGAGAAAAAGGTTGAAGTAGAATATGAGCAAGAGTACCTAAGCGGATACACGGATGCTGTTATGAAGAACCCTGTTTGGATCTCTTTGGCTGAATTACCGGAAGAAGACAGAGGTAAAGAGCTTTTGTTCAGGAAAAAGCCCAAAAGCTCATCAAATGAAGTGTTCATCGCAGAAGAATTTTATGTGAAAAAGGTATAAAACTACAATGTCCAGTGATCTTTGCAAAAAACCACCCGAGCCTCCGAAAAAGAAAGAGGTAAAAGAGAGAAAGCGCATTCCATCGACACAGATTGAAGATAAAGATCTTGTTTCGAAAAATTTTCGCATTATTAGTACGGATGTTGTTGAATATGTTGGTACTACAGGTCAATTTATTTCAGATCCGGTAAGAAAAGAGCACCTTCAATACTACTTCTATGATTTTCAGAACGAAAAAGCTTTTTTAGAGACTAGAGGTCCGGATTTAAAGCTCCAGCCGGCTAAAGATGTTGTTAAGTGGCAAGGGCTCCCAGATGATGGGAGGTCACCTTCACCTCTGGAGTTTGCTTATGTTAACTTTTCAATGCCAGCTCCATTTGACTCTCTAGATCTTTCAAAAAACCAAGCGGTTGTGAATCTTAACAGAAGATCTAGTGCATACAAAGTTGAATCGAACTACAATTTGCATATACCTCAGTATGAAAAGAAAATAGACAGCTCTAAACTGCCAGAAACCTTAATACCGAACGTTCACATGTATGCTTTTCTATGGGAATCTCTCTTGGATTTAGATTTAGTCAACGAAGATGAGCAATATAAAAAAGAATTGTCTTATGGAGCGCCTGAGTCGACTTTTCAGAAGCAAGTTGTAAGCAGGAGTTTAAATTACAATGACTATTTGACCAGCTTTTACTCTAAAATCCCTTCACCACAAATACAAAAAAGCGCCACACCGTTTAAAAGCTTTTTAGTTTCGCAGGATGACATTGCTGAATATAGCAGTTATTCAGATTCTTTTAAAAATACAGTAAATTACGGAATTTGCATAGAAATACCTTTCGATTTGCCAAAACTTCCAAACGCTTCAAAAGAATCGGACTTTAAAAGCGTTTTCAAGAAGACAAACACAGATCTTAATTTGCTTAGTTTTGTGGAAAAGACAGACTCTATGAACAAGGCAGGAATTTCAGAGATAGTAACAAGAGAACAGGCAGAGAAAGATTCTCTTGCGAATATAGCCAGTGAAAATGAGGGAATGCTGGACTTTTCGAACTCCATTGACGGCTCTGATCTGCTGAAAAGCTCTGAGCAATTTTTGAACGAGATGCTTCCGGCAGAACGAGAATACTTTACAGAAAAAGTTTACACTTTTTTGCAAAACACAACACTTGGTACAGAGCAAAACCGTGCATCTTATGGCGCAGAGATGCAGAATCTCTTAACTTGGGACTTAACCAGTTTCTTTACAAGTTTCAACACAGTTTCTGGTCCAGATTTTTATAACTTTTTTAGCCCCAAGCCTAAGTTAGCAGTTAACACTACAATGGCGGCGCAAAGTTTTCAAATGGGAGACAGTTTAAAACTTTTCCTAGGAGAGGCGAACGAAGCTTTGCAGAAATACCAAAACAACTCAACATATGAGTTTTTTCAAAAACTGATGATGAGAGCTGCTGATGCTAAGTTTAGAATGGTTTTGGAGGCTAACAGGGCAAAAAATGTTTCTAAGTACTTTGAGGATCTGCACGAGACTCCTCACGAGGTTTTGTTTTACATTGTGGAAAAGTCAGGCCCAGACGGATTGATTTCAACACACTTTTTGGCAAACCCAATCGAAGAAGAGAAGTTTGAGCGCCGTGTGTTGAAGTATTTTGACAATCAAGTTAAACATGGTGTGGACTACTCTTATGAGGTTTTTGCTCTTTGTTTAGTGTTGGGCAAAAAGTATACATATTCAGCTCCTCCTAGCAAGATGCCTGTGCCGGAGGGTGAAGACTTGGATAAAGAAATTTTAGAGTTGGATAACAAAATCTGGAAAGCTTCACAATTTCTTAGAGGGGAGGGCGGTTTTGTTGAACAAAGCGGCACTGGTATTAAAATTATTGACGAAGACATAAAAATTTGGAATATGAGCAAGATAGAGTGTCCAGATCAGCAAAAACTCTGCCCGGGAGGAAAGTGGAAAATAAGCTATGCTCCCGGAGGAGAAAAGAAGCTTAAAAAAGACTTAGCTCAGCCCGGCACCGCACTAGATCCAGAAAAAGCGGCTAGATACTTAGAGATTTTAGAGAATCTAGAAGGGTGGATCCGGCGTCACAATCAATTGGTCATGGCAAAGAGATCGCCTTCATCGGCAAAAGAAGATGCGCTAGAATTAACCATCACTACTGAGGATTACTTGCCCCTTATTCGTGTCCCGCTGTTCACAACTTCTGGCAAAGTCATGGATCATCCGCCGGTTCCACCTCACGTGGCTTTTCATCCTTTGAAAGGAAAAAACAATCAAATAAAGATAAGAATTGTCAACGAGAATACAGAATCGCGCCAAGTTCCCTTGCCCATAACCAGCGAGGATGAGGTTAGGTTTGCTGAGCTTGTTGCGTTTCATGGCACTGATGAAGATGGGCGTCTTCTTTTCACTTCGGACGATTCAATTGAGTCCTTTGAAGTCTTCCGCACAGATCGCCACCCACGCAACTATCAAGACTTTGCCGGCAAGAAGATCAAGACTCACAGACTGGAGAAGAATTACGTTTCAGCTATGCATTTAGATTCGATTCGTCCAAACAAGAAGTATTACTACACATTCAGGTCGATTGATGCTCACAAGCACGTTTCAAATCCAACCCCTGTATATGAGGTAATTCTGAGAGACGACGCTGGCTTTATCTTTCCTGAAATTCGTATTGTTGAGTTTTTAGAGGGGGATTATTTTAAGTTTTCTGACAATATGCAAAAATACATTCAAATTATTCCATCAGCACAGAACGTATTTTTCGACCCGGATGTATTTATAGGGAAAGAAAGCGCAAGAGAGCTTAATCTATCCGATGATAGCGAAAAGACACCACTGGGTATCTCCACTGAGCCTGTTTGGGGCAAGAAGTTTAAATTGAGAGTCACTTCGAAATCCAGCGGCAAGAAAGTAGATATAAATTTTACTTTTAATAAGAAACACAAAAAAGAGCAAAAAGATAACTAATTATTGATAAAATAGTTTACTTGAGGAGTAGTAAAATGGCGTTTATAGACAACAGCGGAAACATCATATTGGATGCTGTGCTTACGGACTTGGGAAGAGAGGCGTTAGCCAGAGGAGACGGAAGTTTTCGTATTGCTGGTTTCGGCTTGGGAGACGATGAAATCGATTATGCGGATTGGGATGCAAACGCAGCTTCTTCGACAGCTGGTGCGACGATCAAACAGACACCGGTATTTGAGGCAATCACAAAAAACACAGCAGCTTTGAAGCATAGGTTGATCACGGTCATCAGAAACGATCTTCTTTACTTGCCTGTCATTAAGATAAATGAACTTGACACTTCTTCAAAAAGAACTTCGATTGGGAACTATCTGGTTGGGGTTGATAAAGATACCAAAGACATTCTGTTTTCTGGTGGCGCTTCCGATGGAGTGTTGGATGGTTTTACGCCGCTAGAGCAATCTGCGCACATACGCCTCGATCAGGGTCTGGATACGACAGAAGTGTCATATGAAGAGGCGCTGGACTCCTCTAAACTTACTTATGAGTCGACTTATGAAATTCAGATTGACAATAGGTTTGCATCAGTTGTCGACATGAATGGCGAAATTGCCGATCCTTCGCAAATTGACGAAAATAACGTTGCTTATTACCAGATTAACGTAATGGAAAGTAATAATTTTGTGCAAGAGATTAACAACACCACAGATTCTGCGCAAATGACGATTGCTGGACCGCGAGGAACAATGTTGAAGTTTAAGTTGAGAGCCAGCACGCTTCTTCAGACTTCCACAGCGCTGTTCACCAAATTGGGACAACAGCAGTTGGGATCAGCAATTGGCGCTCCGTCCTCGGCAACTTCAACTACATTCAACACTTTGGACACAGTTATTAAAATTACTGGTGTCGATACCGGTTATCAAGTTGACATTCCGGTGAAATTTGCAAAAAAAGTTTAAACAAAGGATAATATAAATGGCTGGAAACACTAAACCCTTCGATAAAATTAACGACAAGAGCGTGATAAAAACGAATTTGCATGAGTCAATTTCCGTCACAGGCTCTGTCGTCTCAGGCACCTATGCGCTTCCGAGTGCAGGTGGAGACACCTCCAACATCAAAAACTACACTCATGGAATGTTTCAGAGCGTTTATGACTATCCGCACAACAGCTCTTCGGCAAATCACCTTTTTGACATCACCGCTGGGTATTCTGCTAACTCTACACTTTTCGGCTCTGCCAACGCGGACAATCAAGTGAAAAAAGTCAACATTTATAATGAAATGGCTCAGGTTTTGGTTGGTTTTGACGAAAATGGAACGTTGCGAAGGTTTGATAACGACGGAGACTTGACCGGAGGCTCAAAAACAGATGAAGCAATTTTCTTGAACTTTTCTCGACTTTTGCACAAGGATGCTATCAAGAAAGGAAGTTTTAACTTGGAGCTTGGCGTATCAGCTAGCGATGCAGGTTATCTCGCTCCGTTTGGAAGTAGAATCACGATTAAAGATACGAATGGCACAAGCTCTTACCTTTCAAACTCTCCTGTGGGTGAGTACGGGATTCTCTATGCGTCCAACAGCGCCGGCACACCTTTGGATGGCTATACAACGTCCACAGCTGCCCCTTGCGGTCTTTTGTACTATCAAGCAGGGGTTGCTATGCTTTCCTCTTCGCTCTTCATGCAGACAGGCTCTGGAGGTCTTTTAAGCGGCTCTATGCTTTTGGCATCCTCCTCTGCTTTCACAGGTCGAACAGCTACGCAAACCATGGTTTCATCTTCCATCAGTGGAGCAGCGGACAGTTTGAGAAACAGGATCTATAATCTGACTTTCAACAACACAACCATCCTGAACTCTACGGTTTATACTTGCAGGATCAACAGTCGAGAGTTCAACTATAGTTCGAACCCTACATTTTTGAGCGGTAGCAAGATCATTGTAAAAGGAGATGATCCGAACAATGTACCTAGGACGTTTATTACAACAGTTGGTCTGTATAACGCTGCTAATCAATTGATGGCGGTTGCAAAGTTATCCGAACCTTTGGAAAACAGCCCAGAGCAGGACATCATTATTAAAGTTAGACTAGATTACTAAAACAAAAAGGGGCTTGAAAAGTGTCTTTTTACAAGTTTGATAAAAGTGATGTCCTTAGAAATTCTCTTTTGGCATATCCAGAATATAACTTCTTTATTTATGAGCAGAACCGGTACATAAACAATAACAACGTTGTTTCAGGAGCTTATTCTGCAAGCATCACGGAATCGCCGGCTGGATATGTCAATCTTTACGAACTCAACATCAATAAAGATTTTTCAAAAGAGTCGATCTATCCGTTTGTTTTGAACAATAAGAGAAACCACTATTTTCGACTTTCATCGTTGAGCAGTGCATCGCAAGCCAGTCTGGAATCTGGGGCGGTCGTCACAGGCAGCTATCCTCTTACTTCTTCAATAAGTTATTATCATTTTCCAAGCGCTCTTGTGTCCAAGCCGCGGCTAAAAGCTATAAAAAATACAACAAATTTTTATACCAACATAAGTCCTCATTACGCTTACTCGTCAACGGTTCTTGGCAGGGATTATGACGATGTTGCAGCCAGCATGATCACAATCCCAGCTATAATCTCCGGAGGAGGTTTGAAGAAAGGCTCTGTTTCTTTGAAATACTACGTTTCAGGAGCTTTGCAGGCTGAATTGGTTGACAAGAGAGAGAATGGCGAACTGATT
>Ga0209348_1000618_pt1 | contig 18167 bp, 7 predicted proteins | sample ETNvirenome_2_30_FD_184065 | JGI IMG/M metagenome (GOLD analysis project Ga0209348, IMG submission 184065) | Marine viral communities from the Pacific Ocean - ETNP_2_30 (SPAdes) (version 2) | ecosystem: Environmental > Aquatic > Marine > Oceanic | place: Pacific Ocean | collected 2013-06-22
CCTATTCTACCTGTAGCATCTTGTAAATCTGTTCTTATATCACCAGCTTCCCAGCTATCACCAGGTTGAACATAACCTTCTTCTACTCTTGATATTGTACCAATAGCATCTGCAAAAGCTCTTAAATCATTATCAGACTCAACTAGCTCTGATAAATCGTTTATATCTTGTTGTGACATGCCAGGTATATCAAAACCAAACTTATTCCATAAATAAACTCTAACAGCATCAGAATAGAAAAAATCACCGTCAGGAGTTTTTTTAGTAAGCTGCTTACGTACATCAGGAAACTGTTTTAGTAAGTTTTTATAATCTGTAGCTATAGCTTGTTTAGCTGCATTAAGCTCTCTATAAGCTCTGTTTAACGGTCTTATTAATGCTTTTTCAAAAAAATCTCTATGTTTATTACCTAATGTGCCTTTGCCAATAAAGTTATATAATAAACCTATAAAATCTTCGTGTGATGGTGGTACAAAAAATCTAAATCTACCTTTACCAGCACCTCTTTTTCTACCTTTAGCTTCACTAAATCTTTTATTTCTGTCAATACCAGTAATATCTTCTAAAATACTATTAAATTCTGGATCTAATGATTTACTAAAACTTATTCTAGCTTGTTGTACATTAGATTTTACATCTAACTGCTCAAGAGCATTTTTAACAGCTTCAACATTTGGCAAAGCGTCATCAACAAAGTACATATCATTATAACCTTCAGCAAATTTATCTAACATCCACATAGCTTTTGCTTCACCTGTACTATTACCTAATCCAGTTACATTTTCTATAGGTATGTTTATATTTTTAGTTTTTAACCACTCATGTATTGCCGGTGCAGCTTGTTGTTGTCTCGCTGTTAAAACATAAACATTGTCTGGTCCAAACTTTTTAATTTGATTACGCATTTTCTGTAATAAAGGACCATCAACACCACCACGTACATTTACAAAATCTTTAAAATCAAAATCATACCCTAACTCAGCATATCTTGGTCCTTCTAACGGCCAGTTACCACTACTTATTTCAACAACATCACCATCTGGACCAGTAGCAGTTACAAAGTTTTCACCTTCAACTATTAAAGTTTCGTCAAAATCAAAAGTTGACATACCTCTTGTTTTGCCATGATATTTTTTTGCGTTTCTAGCTTCAACAGTTACTTTTGATAAGTTGCTTTGTTCAAATGATTTTGAAAACGAAACACCATCTTGAAAATTTTCTTTTACAGTAATATCTATTAGCTCGTTAGGCTTATTTTTTAATTTTACTATGTCTAACTGTATTCTAACACCAAACTTTCTCATTTTTATACCGTTGATCATTCTATGACCAGAAGTATATATAGCTGCTCTAGCTCTAGTATCTGCTTTAAATATAGGTGCAGGCTTTTTACCTTTAGCAAATATACTGTCATCGCTAAATCTAACAGTACCTTCACCACCTATTGTCATTGATCTTACAGGAGCGTCTACAGTAACAGTTTTTCCATTTACTTTAAACTTAAACTTTTTGTTTAAATAGTGCTCTATTATTATTTTTTCATCTTGAAAAACTTCTGCTAAATCTTTTAGTATACTGTTGTATATTTCATCAGGAAAAAAGTTATAATCTTTTTTACCTTTTATTATATCACTTATAGGCTGTATGTTAGTACCATTTTTTACGTTATATTCTTCAATACGAGCATTTATTACAGCTACTTTTTCTCTTAGTGCAGGTAATAAATCTGCCATTAATTTTTTAGTATCTAAACTATTATAAACAGGGTTTGAAAAACTAAACTTACCTGTTTTTAAATTTAAATTACTTATTAAAGCACTACCCATAAAAACTTTAGCAAGTGATTTTTTTATTTCATGGTTTTCTTCTACACCATCATATATAAAAGTTATATCAGCCATACCACCAGCTTCACCAGCTAATTCAGCTTTTACTCTTAAACCTGGTATGCCTAATCTTTTAAAATAATTAGCAAAAGCTTGTTCTAACACTCTACCGTCATCAATATAAGTACCTTCTTTTATTTGATCTGCTTTTACTATATTAAACTCTTGCTCTATTGATTTACTAAATTTAACAGTGTCAAAAGTTTTTAACTCATCTTGAACACGATCAGCTGATCTTGATAGTTGTCTTAATTTAGCTTTTACAACATCGTTTATATTTTTAGAGTTGTCTTCTATATAATTATCTACAGCTAATTCAGCTTTTCTTTCAGCAATACGAGTTAATAAACTATTTCTTCTTTCAACTAAAGTTGTATAACTACCTTGTGTAAAGTATTTTATAAACTTAGGCTTATTAACTGTATTTATAAACTTATCTTTTCTAAAATAAGTTATTTTACCAGTATCAGGATTAACTCTTTTTACATCTTCTACACCGACTTTTTTACGTTCAAATAAATTTTTATATGTAGTCCTTATTTGTGTTATACCAAGACTATTTATTATTTCATTATATTGATCTCTAATAAAAGTTTCAAACTCAGGATCTATTTGTACTTTACCTTTAACACTTTTTATTTTACCAACAACTTTGTTAAGTCTTTTTCTAAAATCTTTTTTAATAAGTGTATCAAACCTTTCTTGTAAGTTATCAGGATTTTGTTCTAACAAAGTTTCAACTTCATTAATTATCTCTTGGTCAGTGGCTATGTCTATTACATCAAAATTACTTAACTGTCTAGCTCTATCAACTTTAACAGGTTTTTTATCTATATTTTCTATAGCTTCAACAGCTCCTTCATCAGCAACTTGTACTCTTACTTCACCTTCTTTTGTTCTATCATCTATATTTCTAGCTGTTTTTTCTTGCTCTGTTTGTTTATATTCTCTATTATAAACGTTACCAGCTTTATTCCTAACTTGACTATTTATATAAGCAAATAAATTATCGTTTTCATTAGGATTAAATCTTTTAATGTGTGGCACGAGCTCAGAATATACTTTGCTAACAAAATCTTTAGGTACTATATCAGCTTGATACGTAGCTGCAATTAAATTGTCAAAATACTTACCTTCTTTTATTTCTTGTATTGCTATATCAGAGCCACCAGCATCCCAAGCTTGTTTACCACCTTCAACATCATAAGTTTTACCTATTTCTTTTACTTCTTGTTCTGCTCTTCTTTTTTCAGTAGGACTCATAGATTTTGAAACACCAGCATCAGCTACAACAGGACCAGCAACATCTATGGCTCTTTGACTAATTTTACCTTCTTTAATATTTTTGTTATAATCACGCATGAAGTTATAAGTAGCAATACCACTTTCAAACTCTTTTCTTTCTAAACCAGGTACTGATCTAATTATATTGTGTATAAAGTTTCTAAGTTTAGTACCTAAACCTTCATTATACGTAATTTGTTCTTTTATTATACCGTCAGAATATACAGTAAGCCACTCATCAGTAGTTTCTAAGTCTAAACTTCCAGGCTCTTTTTCGTTTCTTTTATTTAATATATTTTCAATATATTTAAAAGATTTTTTTGATAAAGTCTTTTTAAAATCACCTATAAACTTTGTTTTTTGTTCAGTTGTTAAGTTTTGATAATAATTTTGTATAACAGCATGTAAAATTTCATGGCCACCAACATTTATTTGATTTGTTCTACCAGCAACTTCTTTATTTATAACTATAACATTACCATCTTTTGTAGGAACTATAAAACCATCAGAACCAGAAACATCTTTGTCTTGTAAACCATATTGCTCTTGTAATCTTTTATAAGCAGCTACAGCTTCAGTATCGTTTTCTACAGTAAAAGAGTCTTTTATATTACCTATTTTAGTGCTATTTTCTTCAAGCAGTTTAATAGTATCTTCAATGTTTATATCACGTCTTCTTTTAGCTACTCTTTTTGCTTCAGCTGTTTCACCAATACCAACAGCGCCTTCATATTTACCTATTATAGCATCTATTTCAGCTTGTATTGTAGCTAGTTCTTCGGATGCGTTTGGTACTCTAGCTATACCTTTCTTTTTAACTTGCTCTTCTTTTAATATTCTTTGTTGTTCTAAATCAATTAAATCATCACGATCTTTTTGATCTGTTATAGTTCTATCTATCTGTGAGTCAAATATAGCTTTGTTTTGTTTTCTTTGAGCTTCTTGGCCAATACCTGTAAAATCATTTTCCATTTGTATATTAGCATCTCTAATTTGCTCGTCGGTAGCAGTTTCTATAAACTCTTTCATTTGACCATAGCTAACATCTTCATTGTTTATTTTATAGCTAGGATTTTTATAGTTTAACAAAGCTCTACCAACTGTTAAAGGAGCAGTTGTTGTTCCTGTTATAGCTTCAAAACCTATTTCAGCAGGATCCATTTCTTGACCAGCAGCTAATCTACCTAAAACTTCACCTGTACCACCACCAACAGCTTCAACACCAGTACCTGCAGCAGTAGCTAATACTTTTTTAGTTCTACCTGCTGTTTTACCAGCTCTTAATGTAGCTGTAGTAGCTTTACCTGCTAAACCAGCTGTTAGACTTTCTACGGCACCAATTGTTAAACCTCTACCAAGAGCTTGGTTTCTTATTTGTTTACCTTCTTCGCTCTGTAATAATGCTAATACATTTTCATCTGTAAACTCTTGATTTTTTTCTTGTAATTTTTCGTCAATTAATTCACCTAGAGTTAATGAAGCTTCCATTGAAGTAGCTAAACCACCTATTGTACCAGCAAGAGCACCTCCAGCAACGCCAAACGGTGTAAAAGTAGCGGCTCCTGCAGTTCCACCAGCAACACCTCCTAAAGCTGCAGCAGCTCTAGCTTCTGGTGAATCAATAGCTGTACCAAGTTGAGTACCTAAAGACTGTACAAATAACTCTGCCATCAATTTTGGATCACGTTTTATACCTCTAAAAAAAGCTGTCCATGAAGAACCTTCTTCTTGATATTTTTTTTGAAAAGCTTCCATAGCTTCTGAAGGCGCGTAATTTTTAGCTTCTGATTCTTTTGCTTGTATAAATGCTTGTACTGTTTCTAAACTTACATCGCTACCTTCTAATAATAAATCAGCAGCTTCACCAGTTGTGCTAGCAGCATCAATACCTCTACCTAACCACGTTTGGCTAAACCAATCAACAGACTGCACACCTTTGTCTTGCTGTATACCTTTTTGAGCTGTAAAAGCTTCAAAAGATAAACCAGCATCTTGCGCAAAGTATCTTATCTGATCTTCACTATATTTTCTGTTATTGTATATATAATCAGCCAATGTTTATTATTTAAAATATTTCTGTAAGTTACTATTAAATTGCTTTGCGTTAGTTACAAAATCACCACCACCAACATCAAAATCATAAGTATAATCTTGTCCTGGACCATCTGCATCTGGTATTGTTACTCTAATCCTATCTCTACTACCATAATATTGTGGGTTAGTTTGAGTAATTTTTTCAACAACTGCGTTTGGAACTAATATATCTTGTATTTCTTTAATAACAGTAGCTCCTGAACTTTGTAAAGTTTTAGGATAAATACCACCAATAACGTCTTCGCCCTCCATGTTTTTAGGCAAATCAAATTCTTCTTTTTTACCAAAATCTAATACGCTTTGATAAAAATCACTGTTTTTAAATCCACCTGACACGCCATTTTCATCACCGCCAAACACATTTGTAAATATATCGTTTTTATCTTTTGCCTCACGTTTTCTTTTACCTTTGTTATCTATTAAGAAATAAGTGTTTTCGTCTTCAAAGAAAACAAATTTTTCACCGCCAGATAAAGGTATTGGCTCTCTATTGTTTATTTTTAATCCAACTGCATTTATGTTTGAGTTTGGCGTCCATTTATTATTACTAAATATATCTGATTTAGTACTCTTACCTTTTGTTGGTAGTAATGATATTCCATCAACTTCGTTTTCTTCTTCTAAGTCTCTAGTTTTATATCCTTTGTCAAACTGCGCTTGACCTTCTGTAGCAGCCCACCAGTCAGAATATATCTTAGCGCCAGCTTTACGATCACTAAGTATTCCTTTAACTAGTTTGTTGTAGTTATCTTCAGTAACTAAATTAACATCTTCTTGATTAATGTCACCATCATTATTCATATCTTTAATTTGTCCAGCATTTTCTAAAGCAACTAATATTTGAGGACCTAAACTTTTTTGGTTATATAAAGCTTGTTTAAAACTTTCAGTCATAGTACCACTTTTGTAAGTTTGTAAAGTTCTCCAAGCAGCATCTGGTTGATCAGTACCTTCTATAAAATTAACTATACCTTGAGATACAGCTGTTTTTTCATCATCTTCGTAAACAAGACCTTTTTTTGCACCGCTGTTTAAAATCTTAGTCATTTGCTCTTCAATATGTGTAGAAGCGGCATGGTACTTAACAGGTATTAAGTTTTTTAACTCATCACCTGTTTTAGATATTGTTTGTTCTTGATTGTTTGCATCTGTGTAAGTTATACTATACGTAGTCTTACCTGTTGTTTCGTCATAAGTTTCTGTAGCTTTTGGACCATTAGGATCAAGATTACCCATCATATTAGCTATACCAGTAAACAATTTAGCTTCACCCGGATCTAAGTCTTCTAATTGATTATTCTTTGATAACGTCGCTATAGTCATCATAGTTTCATTAAGAGTTTTTTGCTCCCCAAAATATTTGTTAGCTTTATTTTTCCATTTAGCTCTATCTTTCTCTCCTTTTTTACCTCTAGGTATTTCTTTCCATTCAGCTTCTAAATCTTTAAGTCTACCTAAACGATCTTCAATTTGAGCGTCTGTAAAAGTACCGTTATAAACTTGATCATAACCTGTACTCATATAATCTTTCATTTCTTTGTTATTGTTAGCAACTTGTAACTCAATTTTAGCAAAGTTATCAGATATACTTTGCATTAAGTTTGCATGTGCATCAGCTGTTCCTTGAAAAATTTTGCTTAAATCTTTAGGCACATTAGCTTGTGCAGCTGCTCCGGCTGCAGCTATTAAACTAGTATCTGCTCTACCTAATATTGGTTGTAATCCTGCTTGTTTTTTTGCCATAATTTATTCTCCTAAGTATAATTGAGTACCCATATTTGTTAACATCTGCATGTTTTGCATTTGCATTTGCATACCGGTTTGTTGAGCTGACATTTGGTTTGCAAAAGCTGATTGAACACCAGCATTAGCACCTGCTAAACCTTGAAACTCTACACCTAATAATGTAGATTGTCTTGACATTTCAGCTTGTTGAACCATTGCTTCACCACCACGTCTTGCCATATCAGCTGCAGACATACCTTGTGCTTCTGCAAACTGTAACTGGTTAGCAGCTTGCGCTTGGGCTAATTGATTTTGTCTTTCTTGTTGTGCTATTTGAGCAGAAACTTGCGCTGCTTGCAATACGCCTTGATTAGCTAGTTGTTGAGCTAATGCCGCTATACCAGAACCTCCAGCAGCACCACGTAAAGCATTTAATATACCAGCTCTTTGCTGCTCACCTCTTTCCATTTGAAAGTCTGCGGCTTGAGTACTAACCGTAAGATCTTCCATAGTGTTTTCTAAACCTTCATAATAGTTTTGCACACCTGCGTAAGGATTTGAAAACTGCATTTCTGTGTATACAGCTTTTTGTTTATCTAACTTTGCTTGCTGTTCTCTTTGAAAAGCTAATTGTTGTTGTGCTTGTTGTGATGACATAGCAGTCATACTTCTACTAGCTCTATTAGTCATATAAGATGATACTAGCGTTGTACCTGCTATTATCGCAACCGTAACTGGATCTGCCATATTATAATTTTTTTATTAATTCCATTGATAATGCCTTTGCAGGCAACCATCCTAATTTTTTGTGTTTATTTTGCATATACATATTTCTTGTAATAGTAAATATGTAATTGTAGCCTAATTCTTTTGCAATTTTTTCTACAGTAGTTATTAAAACATCCATTGCATATTGTCTATCTTCTTGTCTATATTTGTAGTTAGAAACCATGTAACCAAAAAAAGCTTGTTTAGAGTTTGTTAACCATAAAAAACCTGCAGCTATATTTTCATTATTTTTTTCTACTATATAACCACCTTCACCATCTGCAGGAAAAAACCCACTATTAGGGTTTAACATATCTTCATATTGTAAATCATTTTTAAACCACCATCTCCACCATTCAGCTAATTGTTTAAAGTCTTTTTTTGTTATTTGTCTAACACGTAACTCATTATTCATAATTTAATTTAATTTATAAAATAATAGTTACACTTTTTAGTGTTATTTTACACTATGATGCTGTTATGAGACGATCTAAATCAAAATAAAGAACTGTACTTCTTACAGCATTATTTGTTATTTGCACGTTGCCACTTATTGTAAATACTCTACCAGCACCTTTAAATGTTAAACTTTGACCATTTTGTAACACATGACTACCTGGTGTTAAGGTAATAGTATTACTAGATATATTTGTAACTACAGGTGTAGCTACACCAGAGTTTAAATTAACGCCATGAACAGTACTAACATCGTCTAATATACCGCTAGTACTTGTTATATCAAAACTAGTTAAAGCATCTGTGCCATTAGCATCTGAGTCGTTTACCGTGGTTGTTACATCTGCTAATTCTATTTTTAAATCAGTCATAGTTATATCTATACCTGTTAAACTTTTAATATTTGTTTTACCGTAAGCGTAACATTTATTGTTAGTATTTCTAACATTTGTTAATTGTTGACCTGCGCTAAAAGTAACAATACCATCTTGATTTGATATTAAACCATATTCAATTGTAGGTTTTTTACCAAGTGTTTCAAGAGCAGGTATATTTACGTTAGTAATAGTATAATCTTCTTCTTCAATACTACCATCTTGTTGAACAACTTCTCTTGTTAATTCTGTTTCGTTTAAAATACCTTGAATTGTTGCATTAGCAGTAAAATCTGCAGTAGCTCCATACATATTTAAACCAGGTACTAAAGCATGTAAGCTTGTATTTGAAGTGTTTATTTGCCATCTACGATATTTAAGAGATTGAAAATTAATGACAGTGTTTGAGCCAGAAGCAGGTATTGTTAACGCCTTGTTAACAGTAACTGTTGTGCCAGAAACTCCAGTTACAACAACAGGTCCATCTAAATCGTTTATACCATCAATACCTACACCTGTTACTGTACTTTCAGTAGATACACCACTACTAGTTATTACTTCTTCAGTCATAGTAAAAGTAGTGCTACCGCTTAATGGTAAGTTTGTTATAGCGCCTTCAGTAGGATTTTCTGCGGGTACATCTATTAAAGCAGAAGGATAATTTCTAAAATAAGGTTCTGTTATTCCTAAAGTAGTAAAAGTAGTTAAATCACCTAAGCCAGGTTGTTTTAATATAACACCTTTTTTTGTAGAACCTAAAGTAACACTAAAAGAAAATGGTATTAAACCAGTATTACTACCTGACTGTAAATCAAAACTAGCAGTGGTAATAGTTGCTCCACTAAAACCAGAAGCTGAAGAAGGTGTTAACGCGCTTATTTGTAAAACAGAGTTTGGGTATTGATATATAACTCTTTGCAATACAGAAGAGCTAGAACCTATTGTGTTGTTTATATCAACACTATCATCTGGAAACCTAGCATCTACATAAGGAACATGAAACGTGTCTAACTCATTATGAGCATATAAATATAAGTCATACTTATTAGGATTATTACCACTTGACAAGCCACCAGCAGGAAACTGTATTATAGCGCTAGCCTCACCGTTAACACATTTTCTATTTTTTAATCTTTTTCTTTCAGAGCCAAAAGTTTGTGTACTAAAATCATAAAATGTAATAGTAGAACCTACAGTTCTTTGTACTTCCAAACTAAATATAGCGCCGTTGTCTCCTAGTATTTGAACACTTCTAGACTCACCATCATTACTTAAATAATTAGAACCGTAATTAAAATTTTTTATTTCCATATTACTTACTACTTTCGTTTATTTGTGAACTAGCAGAAAATAACTCTGCTTTATCTTTTGCACTATTTCCAAATGTTACTTCTGCGTAATAACCTATAACACCTGATTTGTTTATATTAGAGTTCTTTTTAAATAATATAAAATCACCTTGTTCAAATATTGTTGCAGGTGGATTTGTACTAGTATCATGCTTTACTGTAATTGTATTTTTACCAATTGACACTATTGTCAACGCGTATTCAATTAAGCTTGTACTATCAATAACATCACCATCGCCAATATTAGTTTCTACAACATAATAAATAGTATCGTTTAAAGATAAAGATGTGTTAATGTCTTCGCTAAAAGTTATAACAACTTCATCTAAAACCGTGACAACACCTTGAGAATCAGTTTCTGTTAAAACAGTGTCTTGTGATATAATACCTATACCTTGTAATTGATTTGAGCTATAATCTATCTCATCGTTATCGCCTTTTATATAATTAAACCACTTACCCTCTTTTTCTATAAACTCATTTATTTTACCAGAGTTTTTATCTGTAGTTATATTATTTAAATACCAACCAGACTTGTCTTCTAAATTGTAATAGCTATCATCTTCAGTTCTTAAATTAGTTCCAGTTTCTGTAGTTGCAGTTACCTTAGCTTGGGTACCTTCATAACTTACAGTTTCAAAGTTTTTAATAGTACTAGGTGCATCGTTAAACAGTAAAGTTATTTCTGACTCTGCATCAACACCATAAAACATATTTCTATTTACACTATCGTCGTGATGTAAATATATTTCGCCTTTATTAAAACTATAATAATCACTTGAACAACTTACGCTATTTTCTGGCACATAAGTTTTAAAACTTGTCCAACCTCTAACGTTTTCTTGAAAACTAACAGTCGTACTGTTTAAAGTTAAATTGTATTGATCTTTCTTTTTATCATAACCACCAATTAATAAATCAGATGTTTTTAAATTATCTCTAAAATAATCTTTCATACCATGCAAAGATATTGGCGTTAAACCATCTCTTGATAGTCTTAGAACAACACCTCTTTGTTTGTCAGTAAAATAAGATCTATATGCTTCTGCAACAAAAGACTCTGGATTTTTTGATATACCGTAATCACCTATATAAGGTATTGATTGACCTAAAACTTTTTCATTAGATATTAATTGAGGATTACCATCTGCATTAAACAAAGAGTCTTTATTAGCTAATACTTTTAATATTTTATCTTCGCATAAAACTGTTAAATCAGAGTCTCTAGTATGAAGCTTTTGTATACTACCGTATGTAGGATTTAAATCTTTTGTTATTTTTTCTGCTAAATTAAATTGATTTGTTTCGTTAAAACTGCTAGATTTATTATATATACCAGAATATATTAAACTATTTTTTCTTTCTTCTTTTTTATAATCTTCAAACTCTGCTGAAACTCTAACACCAGGAGCTAAAAGCATTTTATTAAAATCATCTCTAACTCTTGTAGACTCTACACCATTACCAAAAGAATAACAATTATGCCAATTTAAATCGTAAGCAAAATTATGAGTTTTTGTTTTTAACGTAAAAGTATCTGTTTGGCCATTAGTCAAACCACCAGGACCACCAATTGTATCTATCTCTATATATATAACATCACCATTTGGTTTTGTTATCTTAAATAGATCTCCAGTGTTTATTATTTTATTTATTGAGTATGTCATATTAAATAAATCTATTTTCTATATGAGTTGGTTGAGCAATAGTAGGTTCTACTGTAACTGATTCTGATAAAGTTATTACACCAGCATCTGTTACGTTTGTAATAGTAACACCTTCTGGTATACCATCACTTTCTATGTGCTCTATTTTAGAGCCTACTGGTATTATACTACTTAGTTCGCTTTCTGATATTTTATAATAATTACTAGCTTCATAGTAAATATCTAAATCTTTATCTTTTTTAGACTCTGTTTCCCAAACCGCTGGATTTTGCGATAGTTCGCTTTGATCTTCATCAACAACAGTAACAAACTGCATTGTATAACCAAGTGGTGCAACACCTGTTTTAAGCAAAGACTCACCGCCTTTTCTAAAATAATTTAAGTTTTTAGCAGAGTTAGGGCACATACCATTCATGTAGTATTGTTTAAAAACTAAATTGTCTGAAGCTGTTATATCTCCAACTTTGCCATTACCAGTTCCTGATTCTAAATCTTCATCACCACCGTCATAAGCTCTAAACTTAATAGTAAACTTATTTGTAGTATCATCAAAAGAAATATCACTAACTATAGCTTTTTTAGTTATTGCACGAGTAGTGCTACCACCATCTTCATAAGAATCTAACACCATACCTTCTTGCACGCTCATTGTGTCTCCATTATCTGTAGTACCGCTTATACTATCAAGTTCTATTTTTGCTAAACCGCTACTAGAAGCTTTTGTACCAACAGGGTTTGTAGATGCCGGTACTGTTAAAGTTATACCACCTGTTATTGGAGTTCCTGGTGTTCCAATAGGATTCCAAGCAATAGGCTTGTCAAGAGATAATCTATAATTTACAGAAAAATTATAAGCATTTAAAAAAGAAGGTGATCTATAATGAACTGCAGTATTGCTAGGATTACCAGGACTACTAGGAGTACCGTTTAAATTACCACTAGCATCATATTCATTTTCATAATATGTATTACCATTATTAACAGCGTTTACAATATTTTTATTTCCTAAAAATTGATTTACGTTTGAAGCGCTTGGATTAGTATAAGTACCTGAGCTAGCATCATAACCAGCATCTTCACATAAATTATCATAGTTTACTAAATAGCTTATTGTAACATCAGTTATTGTATATATAGTAGACGCTGGATCTTCTTTAAATCTAAACTGACTACCAGCAGCTAACTTTTTTATAAAAGCACCTTGTGTTGGTGCAAACGTAGAGTGATTTATTAAATCAAAAAAACTAGAGTCTGTATATGGATAACCTGAGCTAGCCCAACCAGTACCTTCTTCTGGTTCTATACCTCCAAAGCCAATATTTATTGCAGAAGTAGTACTATAACCAGCATAAGCATCTCTCTCAACCCAACTACCGTGCGCAGCTGAGGAGTTTGTTATAGGATATGCAGAGCTAACTATAAGCCCATTAGTTTGTACCGTACCATAAGGATAGTTACGAGAGTTTTTCATACCATTAAAATACCACACATCTTCAAACTTTGCATTGTCTCTATCATCTTCTAAATCTAGTTTTAATACTCTATCATTAGCAGCTTTATCTGGATCTAATTCTGTATTTATACCTCTATACCAAGCCTTTAAACCTAAAATAGTATTCCATTTTTTTCTAGTAAAATTAGGATCGCTGCTCCCTACATTAGCTGGATCATAATCAAAATCACCTAAACTTTGAATAATAGATCTAGCTGACGATAAATATTGATATAAAGTAGCATTAGCATAACTAGCTGGACTAGTTGCGCTTTCACCTAATGTAAAACTACCTACAGCATTGTAAGTACCACCTGCACCTCCAGTATTCCAAGCATCTTCAGTAGAGCCTACTCCAAAAAACTGACCGGCTGCGCCAGAACCATGATGATCAGGTGAGTTATATTTATCATTATCTTTAGACTTAAAATAATATAAAGTTTTGTCTGTTGCAGAAGAAGTTGTATATTCTATGTCTTCATTTTCTATACTAGAAGAAATAAATTGATTATAATGTTCATCTCTAAATATTTTTACAAAAAATCTACCTTCAAATTTAGGTGAGTTTTCTATTCTTTCTTTAAATATTTTTAAAGAAGCACCATCATTAACTTGAGTAGGTGTGCTAGAGTTTGATGGATCATCATTAAACTGAGCCATATCAGCACCAAAAACACCTTCTACTGTAAATATAAATTTAGGAGTACCGCTAGTTGTTTTTTCAATATTAAAAACTTTATATCTATTAGAAGATAAAGGTGAGTCAGTTAGCTGTATAAAGTATTCGTCTCCTACAGGTCTATTGTTAAATATAGTTTCTAACTCAGATAAACCGCTACTATTATATCTAGAAAATTTAACGCTAAAGCTACTACCGTTTAAAGCAGGTATTTCACAACCTAATGATGAGTCAAATAATACAGCGCTAGTATTATTGTGAAACTTTTGGCTTATAAGCATTTTATTTGCTTTTATAAAATCGGGAGCTTCGTTTTTTATATCTATTATTTTATATTTATTTTTAGTAGCTAAATCAACAACGTTATTATCAATGCCTTTTTTTAACACTAAATAATCATCTATTTCAACTTTATTTCTATCACTAGAAGCAAATGATAACCAAACGTTACCGTCTTCAGCGTCATACCAACGATCCATTGCTAAATTAAAGTACTCACCACCAATATCTTTAACATAAAATTTAAAATAATCAGCGTTTACAGGGTGACCATCAGAATTTATTTGTACTTGTAAAGTATTTATTTCTGGAGCAGATAGTAATTGTACTTCGTTTGTAGCGTTTGAATTTGTTAACACAGGCGTTTGTCTACCATACTCATCACTATAAACTACACCTACTTGATATTTTCTAGAAGATTTTATTGATGGTATACCTAAACCGCTATTGTTTTCTTCATTATTTATTTTAGTATTTAAAGATATGTTAAAATCTTCGTTTTGCGATGTAGTAGAGTTGTAATATTCTAAATCATAATTTTGCTGGTAGTTACCATAAACAACTCTATTACCTAAAACTTCTTGAGCTTTAGCTGTAATTGGAACATTATCATAAACTCTTAATAATTGATTTTCAGGCAATATACCTTTTGCAGTATCGTTTGTAATATTATAATCAAAAACTTGATCTGAAGTTTTTATTGTATCAACTAAATATACTGCTGTAGAATCATCTTCTTTATATAAAATATCTATAGCAACAACATCGCTTGGCATTTCATTGTCAAGATTTTTTAATGTTACATCTTTAACTGTATTTTCCATACCAATATTATAACCTTCTACCGGGTGATAAGCAAAGCTGCCAGGAGAAAACACTGCGTTGCTAAAAGGTGAAAAGCAAGAATATTCATTGTCAGCATATTTATATCTGTAAGCAAATCTAGCAAATTTTAAATCAAATAAACTTTCAGTGTCTTCGTATAAATCTATAGCATAACCTAATGTAGTTTCTGTAGCTGGCACAGTAGGTGGTGTTCCTGCTATAGAAGTTACTTTAATACGTACTTTAGCAACTTGCACATCTATTCTAGTTAACTCTACATTTTTTACAACACCAGTAAAATTAGTAGAACCATCGTCACGAGCTTCAAAATAAATAGCGTGAGGATAATTTTGACTAACTGTATTATTAAAAGATTGTTCTGGTATAGTAATATCATAAACACCAGCATCGCCAATTGTTATAGAAGAATAATTTGCTACTTCATAATAATCAGTACCAGTAGAATCAAAAAGTCTAATTACAAGTCCACCTTCTAAATCTTGAGTAGCACCATCATCGTATGCAGCTAATTCAAATTTTAATCTATAGCTATGAGAATCTAATACTTGATTACCAGTGCTAGCTGATACATCGTAAAAATAATGAACTAGCTTATTGTACTGAGCACCTGCGTCAAAATAATAATCATTAGCACTACCTGTCCAACCTGTTTGAGCACTAGTGTATTCTATAGGGTATGGTGTTATAGTGTTTGTAAACTCATTGTTATTCCAATCAGTTATGTAACCTTTTAAATCGTAATTTTGTAATGGAAGAGAAGGAGGGGTGTTGTCTAAATTAAAAGCTTTTAATATAACATCAGTGCCTGGTTGCCAACTTAAACTAAAATCATTACTAAAGTTTTCATCAGTTTCTATTATTGTATCAAAAGTATCACCTATTTTTATTGTTGAAAAGTCGTGTATTCTACCTCTAGAAGAGTTTATAAAAGTATGTGGATTAGCTGCTACATTAGCTATGTTTATAAAACCTACATTAGCTAACGTAGGATCTCTGAAATAATTATACTGTATTGTTGGAGCGTTAATAGGCGACTTTTTAATAACAGTTATATTTTCTTCTTTAGCATCTATATCTACATCGTTATAATCTGTTATTTCAGTTGCAGAAGTACCTGAAACATTAGTACCGTCTATTGATCTTTGTATATTTATTTTTTTAGGTTCATTAGCACCATCTGTAAAAAATAATAAATCATTAATTATATTTATACCTGTTATTTTGTTTTCACTAAACTTTAAAACACTATTATCTGTATCTACAAAAACAGGTGTTATGCTTGTTTTATCATACTGTAATATATAACTTTTTGAAGCACCGGCAGTAGTGTCAAAAACAAACCAATATACTGTGTCGTTTTTTTCATCAGCAATACTACCTATACAAACACACTCATCGTTAAGATAACTAATATCAGCAACTAAACTATTACCAAGTATATTTTGTACAGAACCAACGTCAGAGTCTTCTGATGTAGAAACTTGAATATTTACAGCATGTCTATACTCACCGTTTTGAACAAGTCTTTCGTCAAGATCTTTGTTCATTTTACCGGTGGTAAAATTATGTTTAATCTCCGGCATATTATTTTATTATCTTAGATTTATTTCTAAACGTTTGTATTATTTGTTCTAACTTAATATTAGATAATCTTAGCTTTGCATTTCTTTTTGAAGCTCTTTTCTCTTTTTTATACATGCTAAGCAAAGATATAGGAACATTAGCTCTACCAGTCATTATATCACAAAGCATGTGTTTGTACATAGCTTCTTCTGCAAATTTGTGAACTTGCATTTCATTATCTGTACCTAAACTATCGCTTATATAATCTAACACTACTGTTTTACCAGAAATGTTAGAACTAAAGTTTATATAACCTTGTAAGTTATCTATATAAAAAGATCCATTAATTTGAGAGTGTTCTGGTTCTATACCATATCTTTCACCTGTGTTTAAATTATTAAACCTTGGATCATCATAATCATATTCTGTTATAATGTTTTCTGCAGGATCATTTGATTTAAATTTTTCCCAAGTTGAAGAATCAGTATCTGTAATATTTTTAGGCATTAATCTTTGCGTTGGCTCACCACTTTTGCAAGACACGCTATTTACTTTATTTACAAACTCCCATTGTGTTGGTATTTCAGCTGCTGGATCGTTAGCAATAGTAGCGGCAACACCATCTCCTTTTGTCTCTGAGGTAAAAACTTCAACAAGACTGTTTATTATAAAATAAACTTCGTTATAAGCTGAAACATCTACATCTATTTCTTGAACACCATCTGTTGTAAAAGTAATAAATCCAAGATCAGGATTGTCTAAGTTTTTGCTTAAATGATTAGGATTATTATTTATTTGTTGAGGTGTTCCTTTTGTTTTAGTATTATTAACACCAGGAGATGTTTGTATACCTACAGTAATTTTTCCACCTGGAACAGAGCTACTAAAATTTGTAGCATTACCAGCGCCAGTTATGTTGCTAGTTAAATCTTGTTTAAAAAGCTCTACATCTGCACTTATTGTTAAAAGTTTTAATTCACTAACATCAACTCTTTGCCAGCAAGACAATACTCTGCCATCGTAATCAAGATTATTAACTGGATTTATAGGTTGTGAAACGTGAGTGAATTGTAATTGATTACTAGTAGCAGCACCTGATCTTACTTTAAAACCACCACCAAAACCTAAAATTGGATTACCATTTGTGTCTGGATTTGGCGCAGAGTTTTGGCCATCTCTTTGTACTTTACTTAATCCTGGTCTTTTCCATTTTGGATGTAATCTACTTTGAGCACTGTCAAAATCACCACCTATTAATAGTTCTACATCATCAGAAAAAACATAATCACCATCATCATTTTGTAGTATTGCAAATGGATTTGAAGTATATTTTGTTTGGTATATAGGGTGTTTTATACCAGAAGCGTCAGTCCAATAAACACCAGTATAGTTTACGTAGTCTTGTGGTAGTATCATTTTTAAACTTGGTGGTAAAACTATTTCTTGTGATTTAATAGATTTAAAAGTATCAAATGATAATTCTTGTAAAGCCCTCATTGCATGAAAAGCAATATCAGCTCTTCTAATTCTAGGTATTATTTTGTCTTGCCCAACATAAGATATTTGAAACTGATTTATTATAGTATCTAGTGATACAAACTGATAATTACCATAATTATTACCTTCGTAGTAAGCTTGATTTGTTTCGTTAATTAATGCCATTTATTTATCTTTTTTCTTGTTGTATACTTGAAGTTTGTAAAGC
>Ga0209348_1000619_pt1 | contig 18160 bp, 13 predicted proteins | sample ETNvirenome_2_30_FD_184065 | JGI IMG/M metagenome (GOLD analysis project Ga0209348, IMG submission 184065) | Marine viral communities from the Pacific Ocean - ETNP_2_30 (SPAdes) (version 2) | ecosystem: Environmental > Aquatic > Marine > Oceanic | place: Pacific Ocean | collected 2013-06-22
ATTTGAAAAGTCATAATCAAAAACCTTTAATATAAAAAAATTTCCGTGGAAAAAAATGACCCAAGAACCTGGAGCTACGAAGACGCTCTCAACAATTTTGATGAATTCTGCAACTATTTCGATGCAGCAAGTGCAAGCGCTGCAGAACGAACTAAAGTCCCTACGAACCCGAGTGGAACAGCAGGAGATAGAATTGCTCAGGTTAAAAAAGATGCAACTATACTACCGTCCCCCGAACGCGAAAGAACATTTGAAGTTGACCGACGCATTGAACCAGATGTGGGAGGAGACATTTAAGGATGAGAATCTCAAGAACTACATAGAAGGAGATTCTTTTATTAAGAGTAAAGGTATACCATCACCCGAGGATATAGGATAATGGCTGGAGCAATCGCAATTTATAGTCCTGGCGCCATGGACAGTGGTGGTGGAGGTATATGTAATACTCCCCCTACATCAATCTTACCAGCACCAGCAAATCCAAAATATTTAATTAATGGTGTTCCTCCTGTATTAGAAGGAGACACTATGACTCCTGCAGCAGGAACAACACCTAATGGGTTTCCTTGTACTTCTCCTCGTCAAGCAGTCTCCACGAGTACAAAAGTTCGCTTTGGTGGTCGTAGGGTTTGCTTTCCTGGAGATCCTCTCAACCCAACAACAGGAATTGTAATTGGTCCTTCTGCAGCATCTCCAAAAGTTTTTGCAGTATAATAGATTTTGTGATATAATATCATTGAGTAACACGACCTTTGATTGAAAGCAATGTTCCTTTAGAGAACTAGCGGAAATAACTGTGTTGCTCACTTTTCAATAGAGATAATACATATATGGCAACTAGATTTGCATTGGGTCTCGCAACAATTGAAGCGACCCCAAAGAAAACACGTCAAGGAAACGGTAAGCATACTAAATACAGTGCAAGCTCCCGTAACAGGAAGCGTAAACCATATCGAGGACAGGGCAAATGACCGAGTTTAAGTATACTGTTGGGAAACCAAAGAACCTACAGTATCGTAGCGACTGGGATACAGACAATGATGGAAACATCGACAAAGAAGAAAGAGAGGCAGCTAGCGCCGAAAGCTCTGAATAATCTGTATGACCGTTTTAATTATTGTAGTCGTGCTCGTAGTAGCAACTGGAGCACTTATAAGATACTTTGATCCACATTAAATGAATGTTTTTAGAATACCCGAGTTTCTCTCCGAAAAGGAAGCGGCGATATGTTATGAGAGGGTATTAGAAAGAGAAGATGAACTGATGGCACTTGGAGAACATAATTATCCGAGTGTGAAGGGCGATAAGTTAACTGGTCGTTACCAGTACTATAATGCGTTGCAGGATGAGGTCGTCGGACCAATCGTCCTTCCTAAGTATCTTGTTTTGTTTGGTAGAGGTAAGTGGTTACAAGCATGGTTTAATGCTTTCCGAAAAGGTGATCGTATTGAACCACACAAGCATTTTGATCGAAGAGATCCTCTACAAGTGAATATGCACCCCTTTACATCTTGTAACCTATATCTAGGGGGTGACTGCAGTAGTGGTACCATATATGAAGGTAAGACTTACGAGAATCATGTTGGTGAGTTGTTGATCTTTCATGCAGGTATTACTCACTGGACTGAATCATATGAAGGTGACGATGTAAGAGTCACAATGGCGACTGATATACATGTTCGCAAGAATAATCCTGTGATGTTTAAATTGAAATGAAAAAAACTAAGTACTATTATGTTTCTTCTCCTGTAGAGTATGAAATAGGAGCGTTTGCATATCTAAGGAAAAATGATATACAAAACTTCTATGATCAGACAGGAGTAAAACTTTATGTAGAATCAAGAAGAATTGGAAACAATCTATGTGAGATGGGATTTACTTGGGAATTTGTAGAGGATGATAAACTCCCTCAGTTCTTTCAATTTGTTGAATCAAAAGAAGTTGATGTTAAAGAAACTGTAACTAAACTACCAAAAGATGATCGTTATCCAAATGGATATAATTGGAAGAATGCTCATATATATGGAGCTAATGCTAGATTGAGGAAACCAAATCCGAAAGCAGATCCATATAATCCCTCTGGGAAACCACCAATTAACCCAAGAACGGGTCTAAGAGATGGTAAAGCATGATTATTGATATCTTTCCGACACAAATTATATGCTTTAACTTCACCAAGCATACCAAGTATTTTTTTAGAGACCCTGGAAAGGTAGATAACACTCCTGCAGGGTGGAAGTGTAAGGTAAACAGCACATTTCCTAATATTCCTGATGACGATACTCTTGTAACGCCAGATGTACGTGATCGTTTGAAGATAGATATAGAATCAGCATGCAATGCTGAACTGGTGCGTGAAGGATTGATGCCTTGTAATATTGTGACGTTCTGGTATAATAGTTATCATGATGATCAGAGTCAGGAACGTCATGATCACATGGATGGAAGGCGTCCAGTGTTTCTAAGTGGTGTTTACTACAGCAAGAATCCAACTCCGACCACTTTCTATCCAGTCTCAACACATTTCCGTTCAATCAGGTATCGTGGTATTGAGAGAAGTGGAATTCGTGAGTCAATGTATGACCTCTACCATTTTTTCCCAACTGAAGGACAAATTATTCTGTTTCCTCCTTATTTGGAGCATGAAGTCCTAAATCGACAGGAACATCAGAAACCACAGGGTCGATTAACATTTTCATTTAATTTGGTATTATCAAATGCGTAATTTTTTTGAGATTAATAGAAATCAATCAATTCAGTATGGAATGTTAGAGTTAACTCCATATGCTATCATTGATGACTTCTTTAGCACTCCTGATGATGTAATTACGCTTCTACATCATGTCGCACCAAACTTTCATAAAGAGAGTGGTAACAGTAATACATCTTTGAACCAATATACAGTTCCAGATGGTCAATTAGAAGAAGATCGTAGTCATATCAAGAATTATAATGGTGAGATGTTCAAGGACATGCGTCATGAGTTTTACAGTGATATGATTCTCCCTGCATATGAGCATATCTTCCATATATTGAAGTATATGGGTGTACATCAGATTCCTATGGATCGTAGAGCAGTGCTTTCAAATTGCTTTACATTTAAAAAGAATCCTTTTAATGATTTTGAGAATAACTACTGGTGGCCGCATCGTGATCACGGATATTCCGCACTAGTATATTTGAATCATAATGATAATACGGGTACAAATGTCTATAAGTGTTTAGATGACTCATATGAAGATGGTGTAAGGGAGCATGAGCAACCATGGCGTCCAAAAGAGAGATATGAGAAGATAATGAACTTTGAACCAGCGTTTAACCGTTGTATTCTATTTGATGCAGGAAAATACCATCATGGTATGCACGTTGAGAATTGGAGGTTTGAAGATACTCCTGAGAATGATACACGAATGAATCTAGGATTCTTTTTTCACCCTGCACCTAAAAAGAATAAATAGTTAAAACTGGAGTTACCATGGTAATCAAAGTAGATAAAAGTGAAGAATTTAAGAAGAGTGGGAAGAAACTAATCTCAGAATACGAAGGTGAGAAATGGTTGGAAGAGATTAAAAGAACTAAACCAGTTCCGCAACACTTAGCGGAATGACGCTAAATAAAGTGATACTAGCAATCACTTAATGCCGTCTACCGTACCATTTAAAGATCTTTCTCTTTCTTTCGCCAAAAACAAAGTCACAGACGACCTTTTGGTAAAGAAAGAAGATGCTGCGGTAAAACAGGCAGTCTTGAACCTTTTACTTACTAATAAAGGTGAAAGAGTATACAATTCAGATTATGGATCTAATATTAGAACTTATTTGTTTGAACCTTTAGATTTTGGTACTGCTGGTACAATTAAAGATGAAATAGTTAGAACACTTAGAAATTATGAACCAAGAGTTTCTATTGATGAGTGTGTAGTAGAACCTAATATTGCATCTAATGGGTTTGATGTACGACTTGACTTTCAAGTTCTGAGTCGTGCTGATGTACCACCAATATCTATTGAGTTTTTCTTAAATCGTAGTCAGTAATGCCTTATACTCAACTTGCGAATCTAGATTTCGCAGACATCAAAACATCTCTAATTGACTATCTTAGAGCAAACAGTGATTTCACTGATTATGACTTTAGTGGATCTACTCTAAGCACAATGCTAGATGTACTAGCATACAATACCTATTACACTGCGTTCAATACGAACATGGTGATTAATGAGATGTTCTTAGATTCTGCATCTCTAAGAGACAATGTAGTATCACTAGCAAAGCAAATTGGATATCGTCCTAGGTCTGTTACTGCACCCATTGCTAAGTTAGATTTGTCTTTAACATATCAAGGGGGAGCAACACCACCTAGTACAATTGTACTAAAAAGAGGAACTGGATTTACTTCAGCATTTGATGACGCTATTTACCAGTTTGTAGTTGTTGATGATCATGAAGTACCTCTCAATGGTAATCTTGCTAGTTTTGGTATAGTTGATGCATATGAAGGAACTTTAATTAAACAATCTTATACAATCAATACTGCACTAAAAAATCAAAAGTTTATTCTTAATAATCCTGGTCTTGATACATCTACAATCAAGATTAGAGTATATGAAACAGAGAATAGCACATCTTATGAAACATACGATGTTGCAGAAAATATTTTAGACTTGGACGGAAATTCTAAAGTCTTTTTTGTTGAAGAAGGTCTTGATGAGCAATATGAGTTATTCTTTGGTGATGGAGTGTATGGTAAGAAACTAGAACATAATAATTTTGTAGAAGTTACTTATGTTGTGACTGATGGAGAAAGTGCAAACGGTGCTAAATCATTTTCATTCTCTGGTATAGTAACAACTAAGACAGGATCACAATTTCAGTTTTCTCCAACCGTAACAACCTCTGCAGCGGCACAAGGAGGTGCTGATATTGAGTCTGTGTCTTCTATTAAGTATTCTGCTCCTAAGATGTTTGCTGCTCAAGACAGAGCAGTTACAGGGGATGATTACGCATCTATTGTTAGAAAGATATATCCAGCAACATCAGATATCATTACATTTGGTGGAGAGCAGGATGATCCACCTGAGTTTGGTAAAGTTAAGATTGCTATTAAACCACAAGTAGGAAATAGTATATCTGCATTTACAAAACAAGAAATTGTTAAAAAACTCAAAAGTTACACAGTAGCGTCAATCACTCCTGAGATTATTGATCCTTCTATACTGTATATTGAACTAGACTCTACTGTAAGTTACAAATCCTCTAAGACTACTGAGACTAAAGCTGAGATTAGCAAAAAAGTTACAACAGCTGTTGATGAGTATACTGCATCTAGTCAAACTGAAAAATTTGATGGTAGATTTCGCCATTCTAGATATGCCGCAGTAATTGACGGTGCAGATTCCTCTATTGTATCAAATGTAACAAATGTTACATTAAGAAAAGACTTCTACCCAACACTTAATTCTACATTCTACTATGAGTTGTGTTTTTTGAATGAATTTAAAGATTCTTGTGATAATTCAGTTATGAAGTCTACTGGATTTGTTATTTCTGAATACCCAACATTTACTGTGTATTTGGAAGATGATACATTTGGTAAAATTGACCTATATAGACTGAATTCTCTAACTGGTGAAAAGGTATACGTACAGAAAGAAGTCGGTGAGATAGATTATGCTAAAGGTGAAATCAAACTGTACAACTTAACTATTATCTCAGGTAGTTATTCTGATAACAAAATTGAAATTCGTGTGGAACCTGCATCTAAGGATGTAAATGCTATGCGTGAAGTTTATCTTGATGTTGATATCTCAAAATCCAACTTTAGTGCTGTTGCAGAATGAACTTAAAGTCTAGAAATATATCGTTTCTGATTGAAAATCAGTTACCCAATTTTATTGTAGAAGATTATCAGTTATTTGGTAGTTTTCTTAAATCTTACTATGGGCAACAAGAGTTAAGAGGTGGTGTTCTAGACATTATTAATAATCTGACTACTTATCGTAATATTAACTTTTATGATAAGTCAGTATTTGCCACCACAACTCTATCGTCTGCTATTAGTAACTCACAGACTAGTATAAATGTACTATCTACAGAAGGATATCCTGATCAAGGACTAGTAAAGATTGATGATGAGATTATTTTTTATACGTCGAAGACTGAGACATCTCTAGATGGTCTAAGACGTGGTGTACATGGAAATACAAAACTTGGAGACCTATACAATACATCTAACTTTGTTTCTACGGTAGCGGACAATCATGCTGTAGACTCAAAAGTACATAATCTAAGCAATTTGTTCTTATTTAGTCTGATTCAAGGATTTGAGTCAGAGTATCTTGCAGGTATTCCAGAAAAGTATCTAAGAGGGGAGATTGATAAAAGAACTCTTATTAAAAACATTGGATCTTTCTATAAAGCAAAGGGTACAAAACGTTCTATACAGTTTCTATTCAATGCTCTTATTAGTAGTGGTGATACTGATGTATATTACCCAAAAGAAACTACACTAAAAGCATCTGAGTCTGATTGGACTAACGTCTACTCTCTTAGAGTCATTGCTCTAACTGGAAACCCAGAAGATTTAATAGGTCAGACTATTACAGAGAGTGGTAGTAACTTTGCATCTGCTGTTGTTGATAATGTTCTCAAAGAACAGATTGTAGATGGCGTACAAATGTGGGATGTGATTCTCAATAGAGGAACCATCAACAATATATTTTCTATTGCTAACAAAACTACATTAACAAAAGTTATTTCTACAACAGATACTATTGGAGATACTATTGAAGTAGATTCAACATTTGATTGGGACAAAGAAGGTTCTTTCTATATTAATAACGAACTTATCCAATACTCATCAAAAACTGCTAGAAAATTTGTTATCAAAAATAGATCTCTTTCTACTGCACATGCTGTTGGTGGAAGACTTTATAGTAACACTGTAATCAAAAGTGGTAGTGTATCATTAATACCTTTAGGTGTTGTATACAACTTAGTTCCCAAAACATCTACACCATATGGTATTGAAGGAGAAGATATTAATGTAGAGAAATCTGGTTTTGATACTGTAGATCCTATTATTAAGAAATCTAATAATACTATTAGATGGAAGTTTCCAACTACAACTGATGTTGTGCAAAGTGGAGATGTTAGAACCACTAATGCTAATACCAAAACAATCCCTGGTATCACTGAAATTTTTGAGGATGATAAAAATTATTATATTTGTTCTAGTGGATTCCCAGTAGGAAGAACTGTATTTTTTAACCAGACTATTCCTCCTAGTGATACTCCAGTTGATCAACCCTTATTGAGAACGATTCGCAAGTCTCCTGAGACTACAACTGAGACTTATGAGACAAGTAGGAAAGATGTAGGAATTTTTATTGATGGTGTACTAGCATATAGCCATAAACATGAGGACAGTGTACTCACAGGACCTATCACATCTATTAAGGTAGACAATCAAGGAACTGGATACAGTAGACCTCCGTTTGTCTTAGTCAACAATACACCATACCTAGCAACAGCAAATATGTCTGGTTTGGTTGTAGAATCTGTAACAATTGTTACACCTGGTAATTACACTACAACACCTACTGTAGATATTGTATCTGGTAGAAATGCTGAGTTGAATGCTGTTGTCACTATGGGTGAGATTACAAGCATTACAATCACAAATCCTGGTGAGTATTACTCTGCTCCTCCTACAATTAGAATTACTGATAGAAGAGGTAGAGGTAGATTTGCACAGTACGAAGCAAGAGTTTCTGCAACTGGACAAATTACTGAATTAGTTAAAATCAATGGTGGTTCTTTCTATACTTCTGGTGACGTTCTAATTGAAATAATTCCATCTGGATCTGCTGCTACAGCAACTGCATCTATTTTTGAATGGATTAAAAACAGATATGAAATCTTAGGTAGTGATAAAGATACAGAACATGGATTCTCATTCTTAAATTCTAGAGGATTTAGAAATTACGGTGTAGTTGCATACCCACCTTCTTTAAAGACTAGTCTGAATGATACTAGTTCTAATCACTCTCCTATTATTGGTTTTGCCTATGATGGAAATCCAATTTACGGTCCTTATGGTTACACTGATCCAGTTGATAACACTTCTGCAATTAAAAGGATTGAATCTGGTTTCAGGAAGAAAACCTCACGTTCCAATGGACCTTCTGTTGTAACTTATCCTTTAGGTTCTTTTATTCAGGATTACTACTATGCAGATAGACTTGGTGATGTTGATAGAAACAATGGTAGATTTTGTGTAACACCTGAATATCCTAATGGTGTCTATGCATACTTTGCTACTGAAGATGTTAATGGTGATCCTGCATATCCTTATTTGTTAGGTGATAATTTCTATAGTCTCCCATTATCAGCAAACTTTAATGAGTTCCAAACTCATGCTGATCTACCAGAAGGAGCTATCAGAATTAGAAGACCTAATACCCCTGATAATGGTCTTGTAACAAGAGCAAAAACTAAAGATATATCTACAGGTAGTGTAGATTCTTTCAGTGTATATGCGTCTTCTAGCAACCTCTCAGTAGGTAGTACAATTATACTAGATGATATTGATACTAATGGTCGTGATGCTAGAGGATCTATATCACAGATTAAAGGAAAATCTGTTTCTACTATTGAAGCAACTAACAAAGAAGTTGATTCTCAAAAAGTTGCTACATTACAAATTACAGAAAATTGCTATATTTTTGATGGAGATACAATCAGTCAACCATCAACAGGTGTTTCTGGTACCGCTGTAGGTGATGTACTAGACGGTAAATTTATTGTACTTAAAAATATTGTTGGTGGAACATTTGATGCTACTGGTTTATTTGACTCATCTACAATATCTTTAAATATTGTTCTTAATACAAACGCTACTTTTACCAAAGGTGCAATTTTAGAATACACTGATGGTAATAACATTATTGCTAGTGGAGAAGTTATTGAATCCACTGATAAAAGAAATTCGGTAAAGGTTAAAGTTTTAACTGGTGCATTTACCATAACTGCAGACTATTACTTAAGAAGTGATAACTTACTTAATACTATTGGTGCTGAGATTTTAAGTACACAAAGTTTGAGTACAGGACTTGTTCCTTTTAAAGTAGATACAAAAGTTGCTCTAGTAACAACATCAACTAATCATGATCTCTCTGTAGGAAATCTAGTCAATATTAAAATTGATCCAGACGATAATATTACTACAAAAAATTATTATGTGCAGTTAGGTGCTATTCAAGAAATTGATGTAATTCCATTATCATTCTCTACTAGAATTAATGATCAAGGAATTGGTAGATTTACTATTCAGAATAGTGGTGCTGATTATCAAGCAAGTAATACTGTTGCAGATGTAGCACTGTCTGGTGGATCTGGAAATGGTGCAACAGCAAATATTACTACAAACGCAGATGGTAGAGTTAGTACAATTGTACTAGTCGATAAAGGAACTGGTTATGAACTAGGAGATATTCTTACAGTACCTGATGTTGCTCTATCAAAAAGTGGTAGTGCTCCTGCAAATTCTCAAGATGTTCAAATTAGAGTAGAACATATTGGTTTTGGTGCTGGAGAAAATCTTTTAACTGTACTTGATGTATCTGAGATAGCAGATAACGATTATATTAGTATTGGTGATGAAATTTTACAAGTTACAGATGTTAGAGAAACTACAAAACAATTAGTAGTAACTAGAGGACAAAAAGGAACTACTGAAAAAGATCATTATCATAATGTAGAAGTATCTTTAGATATTCCTGATTTTAGATTTAACATAGGAAGCACTATTGCTATCACTGGTAATACTACATTAGATCCTGTTATTGTATCTTACAGCAATGGTAGATTGGTTGTTGAGCATAATCAAAACTTCTTTACTACTGGTAACTATGACGATTATAAAATTGGTTTAGGTTCTACTTTCTTTGATGAGAGTGTTCCTAAGAAATTAGTAAAACTACAACAGGTATCTGATTTTATCATTGTTACAAAAATCTCTGAAAACTCAAGTGGTCCTTATCAGATCTCTCCTAATCTTCAGTTCCAAGATCATTATCAATATAAGTTTGATCTAAGTCACTTTACTAATATACATTCTGAATTTTTACTTTCTCCAAGTAAATCTGATAATATTATTGCTCCAGAACTTGTTAGACAAGGTACTCCTGGTACTGCAAATGCATGTGTATATGCTAAGTTTGGATATGGTGCTAGATTAGGTACAGTAAACCTAGCAGGGACTCTAACAGATAGGAAAGATCCACTATACCAAAGATACTATTACAAATCAATCGTTACCACAACGTCTGCTGGTGTCCAATCTATTAGAATCGGTCCTACCAGTGTAATTAGAGATCAAGACAACTATGTGGAAATTATACAAGATCCTTTGCAGGGTCAACATCAAGTTGTATATGTAACACCCACACAATTTGTATACTCAATGGATATCTTACCTAGATGGTATGGTACAGGAATTATGTCGTACACTACATCTGGTGTAAATGCAGTTGGTGAGATTGCTGAGGTTTCTGTTGCTAATTTAGGAACTGGATATAAGAAAGTTCCAGCAGTTCTTGGTGCTACTATGAGAGTAGCAGATGAGGCACATGTAACAGCGCAATGGGATTCTGTAAATAAAAATATTGCTGGTGTTACTATCAACACCATTGGTAAGAATTATTCTAAACCAAAAGTTATTGTTACTGATGGCGATGGTGCTGAAGTAGCATTTGATATTCTAAAAACATCAGCAAATGGTATTGCTAATATTATAGTTACAAATAAAGGTAAAAATTATACTTATAAACCAACTCTACAAGTTATTGAGAGTGATCTTCGTGTATATGCAAAATCAAATTCTATTGGTGTTACCAAAAATGTAGAAATTGAATTTAGTGGATCAGGTATTTGGAATGATTCTTCTTTACAAAGAAAACACTCTTCTAGTATTGCATTAATTTTAGATACTACTGATGAGTTTTTATCAGGTGAACAAATTACACAAGGATCTACAACAGGTATTGTTACTAACAAAGGATGGAGAAAAGGTTCAAACGTTCTCAAGGTAAAAATTTTAACAGGTGAATTCGTCAAAGGCACTGCTATCACTGGTGTTTCTAGTGGTAGTATAGGTGCCATCGACGACATACTTGAAACAGAATTTACAGTTGACACACGTTCTTATTTTGATAACTTAGGTAAATTTGGATCTGATAAAGGTAAGGTTGGTGTTAAAACTCATAGAGTTGCAGATAATAATTTCTATCAAGACTATTCATATGTTATTGAATCTGAATCTGGTATTAATGATTGGAGAGATTTAATTAAAGAGTCTGTTCACCCAGCAGGATTCAAAATGTTTGGTGAATTAAATGTTGATTTGGGTGCAACTGTTCGTATTAATGAGAATACTAAGACAGGTCAAAGATCACAACTTAATCTATGGAATGAAAATGAGAACAATGCGAGTGTTGGTAATTCAACTAGACAAATTGTTAATACTATCAATCTTAACAAAGATATCAATGTTCTTCGTGGTACTGGTTCTGTTACTGAACAGGCATTTGATGCAAGAGGACTAACTGCTAAAGAAATTATACTAGAACCAGCATTTGATGGTGACTTTGATTTTATGGGATTACAAAGAGGAACTAGAGACTTTGTAATCAAAGATAAGAAAACTGGTCAATCAGTTTCACCATACAATGCAATGGCGTTGACTATTACCTTAGATGGTATCCTTCAGGAACCTGAAGTAGCATATACTGTATCAGGTGATACAATTCGTTTTGCTAAAGCACCACTTGGTCCACGTAGTGAAAACAATGCATCTATTCCTGCTCAGAAATTTATTGGTAGACAGTTTGAATATAAAGATGCTGCTAAGAATGGACAGTATTTAAAGAAAGTACGTCAGATTTTCCAGAAAGAAGGAACATGGATTGATGCTGCTAATCAATTGAGATTTAACAGATCATTTATTCAAGAAGAAGCAATTGGATATGCAAAAGAAACATTCCCATCAGTATCATGGAATACATTAGAAACTAAGTGTGTTAGAGACATTGGTCTCATTGTAGACGCATTTGAGCATGATTTGAGATACGGTGGTAATCAAAAAACTGTAGAGGCAGCAGAGTCTTACTATAATAACGGAAGCCTAGCTTACATCAACGCTCAGCTTACCGAGAGCCTAGCCACATACAAATACACTATGAATCTATGTGTTGCTGCTATGCGTAACTGGGACATAAGTTTACAAGGTTGCACTGTAACACCTGGATCAGACATCATTACATTACCTTCTATGTTAGGTATCTGTATAGGAATGAATGTTTCTAGTGGTCTTCAGTTTGATCAACCAACAATTATTACAGAGATTCTATCTGGTAATCGTGTAAAGGTTAGCAGAGTAGCAAATACTAGTTACAGTGGTCAAGTCATTAGTACTGCAGTTACCACTACAGGTCAAACTAACTATGGTCCAACTCAAGTTACTAATACTGGTACTTTGCAAGTTGGTGTTGGATCTACTGTTACTATCTACAATACTGTTAATAACATCAATCAAGTAACATTCTCATTCAGTAGAATCAATAACGGCACCTACATGGATGCTGCACGTTTGATTGAGAAGAATAGATCTTATATTACAGAAGAAACTATTGGATGGACAAAACAAACTTATCCTAATCTTTCTATTCCTGATGAAGATAAGTGTGTTAGGGATACTGGTATTTTAGTTGATGCATTTGTATATCATCTAAGATATGGTGGAAACTTTAAGGTTGTAGATTTTGCTGAGTTTTATTTTAAGAAGAGTCAACTAGCATACATCTCTTCTGAGAAGGCAGAAAGTATTGCAGCATATAAGTATGCAACTGATCTCATGGTTCTCGCTATGAGACAGAACCTACCTACAGGTCAACATACTATTTTTGTACCATTTACTGATACAACTGTACTACCTGATCCAAATGGATCTTTCGCAGCACAGTGTGCTGACGTTGAGCAGTCTCTTAAGTCTTACATTGATATTGTAGAGGAAATATTAATTAAAGGTCCTTATATTATTGAGAAGACTCCAGACAATAATCAAAGAACTGGTAACTGGGCACTCAGTAGAACATTCTCTAATCTTAACATTCTCCCAGGTAACTATGATGGAGGTCCTGGATTGTTTGCAGAGTGTAGTGATGTTCAATCTGCACTTGACTCTTTGTATTCTAATATAGAGACAGTATTGAATGGTGGTACTGCTACTAAATCTTTACCTGATTACTTTGATGGAGAAAATGTTGAGTTTGAATTGTATTATACTGATAATACTATTGTTAACACATCTGAAAAAGAAAATTTATTTGTAGTTATAAATGGCGTATTCCAAAATGCAAAATATGATGATACTTTCCCAAGAGTAAATGCCTATAACATTAAGAGAATGGATGGATCAGATCCAGATAGAATTGTTTTTGCAGAACCACCTAAATGGGAGCAAGAATTAAACACTCTTACTGTTCAAGAACCTCTAGCAGTTGAAAAGTTCTATGCACATAATGTTGGAAGATATTTACGCTTAGTCATTGATGAGAATAATCTCAATGGTAAGGCAAGAGGACCATTTGTAATGAAAGACGAAGAAACTAAGGAAGCAGTTGTTGTTGATGACGATAGATTCCTTTTAGTCTTCCTTGATGGTGTCTTACAAGAAAGAGACAGAGCATATACTATCAACGAATCTAGTATTACTTTTGCACAAGGTCCAAGACAAGGACAAAGTATTGATATGCTTCTATTAGTTGGAGACAATGAAGACCAACTACTTGACGCATTTAATGTTGATACTGATTCATTCTATAATGAAGTTACTATTTCTATTACTGGTAGCGATCAATATAGTACATTTGTATCACTTATTAATGGTAGAGACAATGCTCCTGTATATCAGAAGTTCAACATAGGACAACCAAATGTAATATCTAAAACTATTGGTGAGATTAAATACTGGGAGACAACATCTACAGGATGGAAGTTTGTAATGCTCACTGCTATGAATCCTGAGATTGACTTGACGGAACCGTTGAGAATTTCTAAAGGACTAGACTTCAGTGGAGCATTTGACTTATTTGATTTGTCTAGTGCAACTACAGCAATCACATATAACGATAAAAATGACAGACGACATCTTAGAAAAAACACTGCTTCTTGGTTATATCATCATGATAAGCCTACCATCCAAGATCTAGAACCTGGAGACAGGATTCAGATTGATGGTGAAGAAGAATACAGAATAGTTAAGAAAGTACCAAATGAACTTGCAAGTTTAGCATATAATCCAAACACTCAACTTTCTGATGTTGTTGGTACTGTATCTGTTTCTAATTACAATGGAGTCACTTCTGGTGAAGGACTAGATGTAGTAGCAAATATCACTGCTGGTGTTGTTACTTCATTGACTTGGAATAAAAGAGACATTACTAAGAACCCAACTGCTTCTGGTTACTCAATTGCACCACAATTAGTATTTGAAAGTATTGATCAAGCAGGTGGTGGAGCAAAAGCAGAAGTTATCTGTGAGGGTGGTGACGTTATAGATGTTATCTTGACTCAAGGTGGTAGTGGATATACTACTGCTCCTAAAGTCAATGTAACTCGTGGATACAATATCATTAAGAAGCATCGTCAGTTTGATACTAAGTATCAGAAAACAATCAATAGACTTGCTCCTGCTGCACTTGCAACATTTGCTTCCTCTGCTGTTGTATTAGATGAACTTAAGCATGAGAAAATTGAACAGACTGAAGTATTATCAAGTCCTTATAATTCACTCCGTGAGGTTTTACTTACAAAGTCTCTACATAGAGATGCATCTGCTGTAACAACAACTCATGCTGTGACTCTGACTACTCAGAGACCTCCACAGACTTCTACTGTAGCAACTGGTAGTGTGACGTTGTTAAATAACATCAAACAGATTACTTTGACTCAAGGAATTTCCACAAGTTCCGCGACCACTGTACATCTTCCAACGTTTACTCCCCCTGCAATTAGCATGGGAAGCGTAGCTGCCGCAAACGTTTATAATGCATCAGTCTTGGATGTTGATTATACAGCAGCAGATCCCAATGTCTTTGCAGCCACTAGTGGTTTCCCTGCATCTGGTATCATTCAGGTAGGTCTATATCAATTGGAGTATAGTTCCAAACTGTCTGATCGTTTCGTTATTGATTACACTAGCAGTAATACAACTCAACCTACAACAGGTGGAACAGTTACCGCAAGTAGTGTAATCAGACTTGTATAAATATAAATATCTTGGATCCAATCCTTTCGTAGCAATTCTAGTACAATTATGTCGGCAATCATTTCTGAAAAGTTTCGCATTTTCAACGCACAACAATTTTTGGAGTCTCTAACTGAGGGACCCAGCGATACATCAACCGAAAGAACGAGGATGTACTTCTTCGTGGGACGCTCTGATGCGTGGTATGGTATTCTCGAATATTACTCGGGAAACGGCACAGCACTAGTAGTAGGTAATGAGATTTACGACGCAGGAGCAAGTGGCGCAACTGCATACGGATCCACTACTTTCAAAGCTACGATTGAGAAAGTGTTTCCAAGTTATGTACTAGTTTCTGCACCTAACCCTATTTCTGCTAATCCGACACCAGGAAATGTTTTGAAGGGATATGGATCTGGATCTGATACTGGTGCTGAAGCACTATGCGGAGTATATCGTAAAGCCGACGAGAACAGTGCTCCTGCTCCTTTAGATAACCAAGAAGAAAAGTTTAGAATTTATAAAGAGATTATTGCTGCTAAAAGAGTTGAATCATCTAATGTAATTTCTGTTATACCTCGTTTGAACTGGAATACAGCATTGAACCCAACGTTCGATATGTACAAACCAGATTACAGTGCTGCACCTTCTACTGGTGGTACTGCTAAACAGACTACTAATAATAAAAATAGTCTTGGTGAAGCAAAGTTGTATGTAATGAACACTAACTATGAAGTATTCAAGTGTTTATACAATAAAGAAGACCTCGCTCCTGGTGCTAACACTGCACAGAATATGCCTACAACAGCAAACAACTATGCTAATGGTGTATATACAGGTCCTGCTGACGGTTACGTTTGGAAATATCTCTATACAATGACTACTGCGCAGGTTATGGATTTCTTATCCAGTGACTTTATGCCTGTTGGTGCATACTCTGGTACTGCTGTTGTTGATGGTGCGATTGATACTATATTTGTTAAAGACGCTGGAACAGGTCTCCCTGCTAACAAGACTGGTGCTTCTGCACTTTATGGTCCTATCCTAGGTGATGGAACTGGTGGTGTCGCAAAGATTGAGACTGATGGTACTGGTACTATCACATCTGCAACTGTAGAAACCGCAGGAACTGGATACACTTATGCTAGTGTAGCACTTGTAACTGGTACTGGTACTGGTGCAGGTGGAGATGCTTACGGTTTATTTGCGGACAATACTCTTGCTACTAGTGAGACTATTGCTGGATCTGCTAAGGCAGAAGTAGAAGTTATCATTCCTCCTCAAGGTGGACACGGTGCTGATTTAGCACAAGAACTAAATGCTAAACGTATTATGGTTAATGTCCGCTTAACTTATAATGAAGGACAAGGAGACTTCCCTGTAAGTAATGACTTCCGTAGAATTGGTCTTGTTAAAGATCCTCTACAGTGGGGTTCTACAACAGTTGCAACTTCCAATACTCTAACTGGCACATATGCAGTAAGAGTAACTGGTACAGGACTTACTGATAGTAGTTTTGGAAACGATAACCAGATCAGTCAAACTGTAACTGGTGGTACTGCTAAAGGAACTGTAGTTGCTTGGGAAAGAGAGAGTGCTACTGCTGGTGTTCTCCGTTACTTCCAATCACACGAGTCACACACTGATAATGGAATTGTAAGAGACTTTGCTGGTGGTGCTAATCCTATCTCAGATGGTAGTACAGGTGTATCAGTTACAGTAGACGGTACTTACAGTCAAACACTCAACGGAGTTACTTTTGCATCAGGTTTAGCATACCCTGAGATCAAACCAAACTCAGGAGAACTCGTATACATAGAGAACAGAAGGCTTATTACTAGGGCGTCTGATCAAATTGAGGATATTAAACTAGTAATTGAATTCTAATTCCATGTTAGGTTTGGTTTACGATGCCCCAAAAGACGAATTTAAACGTATCCCCATACTACGATGACTACGATGCGGCGAAGAACTTTTATAGAGTTCTTTTCCGTCCTGGATATTCGATCCAAGCTAGAGAATTAACGCAACTACAATCTATTCTGCAAAATCAGATTGAGTCTCTTGGTAGACGTCAATTTAAACAGGGTGATTTAGTAATTCCTGGCGAAGTTGGACTGAATAACAAACTTGATTATGTTAAGTTATCATCTGTTACAGAAGTTGCTGTAGCAGAAGGGAACTCTATTGTCTATAAAAAATATGATATTTCACAACTCGTAGGTCAGACGCTACAGGGCATCACGTCTGGTGTTACGGGTGTTGTTGTATCTACAAGTTTTGCAACCTTAACATCTGCAGATACAGTTTACGTAAACTACACTAGCAGTGGTAATGCTAGTAATGAATCTACTTTCCGTCAAGGTGAAACTCTAGAAGTTGTAGATGGCGTCAATACGCCGCTTCTAGTAGTCGGAACAGACGGAAGTGTCTTACCTACTTCGGTAACTACTAAGGACCCTGATACGGGCGTAGAGACATCACAGACAAGTCCTGCAATGGGATTTGCATCTGCTGTTAAAGTAGAGGAAGGTATTTATTTTGTAAACGGACATTTTGTCCGCAATGACGCAGAACTTTTAATTTTAGATTCTTATACTAATACACCATCCGCAAAAGTTGGTTTTAAAATTACGGAAGATTTAGTTACACCTGAAGAAGATTCCACACTATATGATCAAGCAAGAGGATTTGCTAACTTCAGTGCTCCAGGAGCACATAGACTTTCTATTGGTCTAGGTCTAGCAAAATATGATTTAGATGCATCAACAGATAGTAATTTTATTCAATTAATTTCTGTTAAAAATGGATCTGTACAAAGAAAGATTGTACAAGCAGATTATAATATTATTGAAGA
>Ga0209348_1000621_pt1 | contig 18138 bp, 21 predicted proteins | sample ETNvirenome_2_30_FD_184065 | JGI IMG/M metagenome (GOLD analysis project Ga0209348, IMG submission 184065) | Marine viral communities from the Pacific Ocean - ETNP_2_30 (SPAdes) (version 2) | ecosystem: Environmental > Aquatic > Marine > Oceanic | place: Pacific Ocean | collected 2013-06-22
CTGGTATTGTTCCAGCATTTATATTTGATGCGTTACTGTAATATGATCCATGCTCTCCGTCTAAAGTATCTGCATTTGTGCCAGAAGTGGTTACAGTTACCGAATTTACTATAAATTCACATTCTGCGGATTCTATAGTTACCGTTCCGTCTTCGTTATAAGCATAGTTTCCAATAGAGACTGTGTCATTTGCAGCCAAATAAAGCATTGTCTCAATTTTATTATTTGAAAACTTGCCGTAGTTAGCACCTCTATCGTAATCGTATGTTCTTGTACTTAATATTTCAGTTCCATTTTTTTGAACATAAGCTCTCATTGTATTTCTTGAACTAGCATGGGAATTGTCATAGACCATGTTTGCATAGATTCTGTACCATCCTGCTGCTAAAACAGTAATTACCCCACTTGAGTGAGAAAATTTACTACTATCATTGTGTTCTTCTAAATTAAAATTTACTGTAAAAGCATTACCAGAACCTTGTGCTATCGCAGCATCTACATTAGTTTTTAGATGACAAACAAAATTATCAAACAATCCATTACCTGTTAAATTTGAACCATCAATAGCTGGCAAAGCTCCTGTTAATTTAGAGGCTGCCATAGTATCTATTTTTGCGTTTGTAACAGCACCATTGTCTATTGTGAATGTCGCACCTGAGTTTGACACTGTAATATCGCCCTTGTCTCCATCACTTATACCGCCTCCACCGCTTCCAGATATTTCAGCTATACTTCCGTCATCTTTTTTGGTAAATAATTTACCATTATCAGTTCTAACCGCTACTTCTCCAACAACTAAATCGCTAGTTCCTGGATCGCTACCACTTCCTCTTTTAAGTTTAATTATGTTAGACATTGGCTCACCTCCCTATATATAGATTTTAGTAAGTACCTCCGTCTATGTCGAATCCAGAAGTAGAGCCATCTTCTAAAAATGTAACCAAATCAGATAAAGCAACCTGTTTCATTGCACCGCCATCATTTATAACCATACGATCTGTTACTGCAAAAGTTGTTGATGTTGCTGTTGTATTACCATCTAAAACATTTAACTCAGTTGTTGTTACTGTCGCACCATCTAATATTTGGACTTCAGCTTGTGTAAGATCAGCTAAAGCACTTGCAGTATTAGCACCCATTGTTGCCAATTCTGTAAGTTCAGAATCTAAAGGCTGCTTATTATTTAACTGTGTCTGAATAGCAGAAGTAACACCATCTATATAATTAATTTCTGTGGTTGTTGCTGTGACACCATCTAATTTGTTTATTTCGGCAGTCGTAGCAGTAACGCCATCTAATTTATTTATTTCAGATGTAGAAGCGGTTACACCATCCAGGATATTTATTTCAGCAGTTGTTACAGTCGCACCATCTAACTTATTTAATTCTGCTGTGGTTGTTGTTAAGCCATCAATTATTGAAACTTCAGTTCCAGTAAGATCAGCAAGTGCTGAAGCTGTACCACTAGACATTGTTGCAAGCTCTGTTAATTCAGCATCTAGTGGCTGCTTGCCATCTAACTGAGTTTGTATGCTTGATGTTGCATCTACTCTATTTAATTGTGCAGTTGTTCTAGTGCATCCATCTAATATCTGTACTTCAGAACTTGTTAAATCAGCTAAAGATTGAGCCGTATTTTGGTTCATAGTCGCAAGCTCTGTAAGTTTTGCACTCTTAGCTTCAACATTTGTTCCAATTACAAGCCCTAATGCAGTTCTGGCAGCACTAGCAGAGGTTGATCCTGTACCTCCATCTGATACTGCCAGAGTTCCTGTTATTGAACTAGCAGCAAGGTTAACAGCTAATTCTGTGGATTCAAAAACAATTCCTCCATTAGCTTTAAGATCAGCAGCTAAATTATTACCATTTTTTGATAAACCCTCACCAGCAGAAATTTGTCCAGCACCAGAGAATTGAGAAAAAACTAAATTATTTGTTCCAACAACAGCCGAACCTTTATTAGAACTACAAACAAAACCATTTTCTGCATGTGTTGTACCTTGCTCTACAAATACAAAAGAACCAGCAGCGTCAGCACCAGCAGGTAAATCATCTGTTCTTGTCCATGTACTAGCTTTACAAAGGTACAGTCCATTCTCTGAAGCTGTGTTTTGCTCTTTAACAAGTACTCTTTCATTAGCAGAAATAGCAACACCATCAATAGTTTGAGTTCCAGAAAGTGTAATATTTGCTGTAGTTACAACTTTAACTGAATCTTTAACATCAAGTCCTTGAGCAACTCCATCTACATAACCTTTATTTGCTGCCATGTGGTCAGCACTGGGGTCAGCTACGTTTGTTATAGTTTGATTATTAAATGAAACAGCACCAGTAGGAACAGCCATCTGATCTAGTCTATTTACCCTTACACCAGTATCAAAATCACTTATCTTTGTATGTGCAATACTTGGAATATCAGCAGCGACTAAACTTCTAAATGTAGGTGCAGCAGCAGATCCAGTGGTAGGGCCAGATAAAATTGTATTTGCACTTCTTGTATCTGTTTTATTAAAAAATCCTCCAGCACCACCAATTACAATTATTGAACTTGCAGCAGGAGGTGTAGAACCATCGTCACCAAAACCATAGTAGAGTTTATTATCATTTTCGTTATAAGCTAATTCTGAAGGAGATAAACTTGAAGGAGCACCAGCCGACCCACTAGCTGATCTTTTTTTGATTCTTATAGTGTTAGACATGGCCTAAAAGTTTCCTCCGTTGACGAGTGTAAGTTTGGTAGTAGTTGCGTCTGCTTTAAATTTAGCAGAAGTTGAGTCATAGTAAATGACAGAGCCATTAATTTTGCTGGTTTGATCTATAACAATACCAGTTGGCCCTTGTGGGCCTTGAGTGGCTACAGTAACCACAGTGGCATTGCCCTCATTAACTGTAACAGTATTAGTAGTTTCGTTAACTTCTACAGTATTTTTGGTTTCTGAAATCGTAACTGTATTCATGCTGTATAACCCTCTGACATAAATATAGTACCTTCTAAATAATATTCTTTCAAACCAGCAGAATTTGTAAGAGCAACGTCATATTTTAAAACATCTGGAGTAAATGTTCCTGTCTGTGTATCAGTAAGTGCTATATCTACCGTTCCAGTGCTTCGATTAGTGTAAGTTACAGCAAAATCAGCATATTTATTAGATCGTGGTTCATCCCAAACTTGAGCAGCAACAGTAAATCCATCTAAATTTATCGCAGCATTATTATTATCCTTGAACACAAGTTGTACACTATGATCTGCTCTTCTTTGTACAGTCATATTATATGTTCCAGGAGTAATTGCCATTAGCTTGCCTCTTCGGGTGTGTTACCTTCTGCAACCCAAGCTAAATATTCTCGATAATCTTCATTGTCTGAAGCAGCAGGTATTGATTTTGGCAGCCAATCACCAAGAAAAGGTTGAACAGAATGAACATTACCTGTTTCTGAATCTTTATAAGTTCTGTATTTTGTGATTTTTGTTGCCATAATTACATATCAGCATGAAAAGCGATAAAACCGCCAGTTTCGTCAATAGTTAAACAGGCTACTTCACCTTTACCATTATCATCAGTTAGTCCTGATGATTGTAAAGCGACTTGTCTCTCATTGGCTCTATCTATTGATAAATTAGATATTTCCCTATCACGAGGTTCAACATCAAAGTCACCTAAAGCACTATATTCTAAAGTTGGTGTTGTTCTCATTATTACTCTACAGTTATAAATAAAACGAGCATCTGTATCAGAGTTATAAAAACCCATTAATGCACCACTAAATGCTCCACTACCAACATAATCGTGTCTTTGATAAAATCTTTGGCAATATTCAAGTGATTTGTAATATGGGCAGCGTTCAAATTCAGTAGCGACAGGACTTACTTCAAACTGACAGCCTGTAATAAACCAAGTAGCACCAGCATTTTCTGGTAAATAAACGTGTCCAGCAGGTGTTCTTTTAGTATCACTTGTAGTCCACTCGTTTAATGTGCCTGTTTCTGTGTCAGACCCATAACCTAAACCCCATTCAATTCGGAAACCAGTGTTTTGTGGGTCTGTTGCAGATTGGCCTCCGCTAGTTGGGCCTGTTATTGTGATAGTTTTTCTTTCCCAAGTGTTAGCAGAATCTATCGTATAACTTGTGTAATAAAAATAATTAGCACTAGTTCCATAATATTGAAACCAAAGAGGGTATGTGCCAGTAATACTTCCTTTTACATAAAAAGACAAAGTACACGTTTTTGCATTAGCAGACCCCCATCTCAAGACAGTTACGTCTTGTTTCTCCATCATGTAATAGAACTGATTATTAACATCGGCTGATGTAGGTTGAGATTCTACTGTTGTTACTAATATTTTCGATGAAGTTCTAAAACCTAAGTTTGCTGGTACGTCAGTAGATTGACCATGTGACCACCTACCTGATCCAGAATCAATATCTGTTTTAAATCTATCAACGCTACGATAACCAACAGTTGTATCAACAATGACTTGTGCAGTACCCCTTTGAGCTACTTCATGTCCACCATTTATAATGAAATTTTTGTTGCCTAAATTATTAGAAACATTAGCTGTACACGTTCCATCAGAATTGTTGATAGTGATAGCAGCAGTACTAGCTCCTACACCCTTAACAGAATTTACTTTAATTTCAGACATTAATCAGCCTCCTCTATGGTGTTAGTTTTTGCCCATTCTAAATAATCATAATAGTCTGAGTTTGTTGGATCTACTGGAATCCATTTATATGGAATTTCATTGCTGTCTTTGTCTTTGTACTTAAGAATTATATCTTCATCTATAGTGTCTGTGCCAGCTACTTTTACTTTTTTATACATGGTTAAAACTCCGCATCTTGTATGGCATGAGCCGACATATATTTACCTGTATTTGCACCAGTGCCTTGCATTTGAAGGTTAGCACCACCCATTCCTATAGAAGTTGTGCCAGCGTTTACATCATTGTTATCATCTCTGTTTCTCCATTTATTAGCAGCACCAGTTGTGCTGTATATAGTAACTGAAGGTCTAGCTCTCATAGTGCAAGGAGTAGATGCTCTAAGTCTAATAAATGCACCTGAAATTGCAGCAACGGCATAAGATCCATTATCTGTATTTGCACCAGCGTATGTACCATAATCGTAAGACGAATGATAGTATCTTTGACATCTTCCTAATTCATCATGAAAAGTTCTATGTTCAAAGTCTGTAGCTTCAGAACCTAGTTCTATTTGAAATCCTGTGAAATATGCTGTTCTACCTATTTGACCTATTTCAAATGCAGCCATAACATTAGTGCCACCAACTGTTGGAACTGTAAAAGTTTTTGTAAATCTTTGCCAACTTGTCGTTAATGAAGGATTACTGTCTGTGCTTGTAAAAGAAACCTGATTTGAATTGCTAAATTTACTTTCTCTAAAGTTAATAAGAACATTAACAGCTTCCGTTCCAGAATCTACTTTGCCATAAAAACTTACTGTTACAGTGTTACCAGCAACCATAGGTTGAGAACTGCCTGTTGCACATAACTCAATAGGCTGTCCTATAGATAAATCATTACTACTGTAAGTTAACTTTGCAGAATATTTAAACCCTGCTGGTGCATCAGTGCTTCTTGCATAAGTTATACCAGAACCAGCACCCCAAAATCTGTCAGCACAATAACCTCCATCAGTAGTTGTCGAGCTATTTCTTTGCCAGACAAGCATACCTCCATTAATAAATAAATTTCTATTACTAAATGCACTACCGCTTACACCACTAACAGATTGCAAACTGTTGCTTGAATCTTTAGTTGTTATTACTCCGTCAACATCAGTGCTAGGAAGTTTTAATGTTCTGTCTGCTGTAGGGTTAGTATCTGGTGCAGATATTGAAACACCATTACCACTTGAATGTTTTAATTTAATTGAACTCATGCAGCCTCCAATGCAGCAACTTTAGTTTCTAATGTTTCGATTTTACCTACTGCTTCCTGTAGTGCAGCGGTAAGTAACGGAACTATAAATGAATTGTCAGCACCTTGATAGTAAGGGTTATTATCAGAATCAACTTGATCTTTAGTTCCTGATACGGCTTCTGGTACGACTACTTGCAATTCATGTGCCAAAAATCCATCTATTGTATTTCCAGCATCATCTTTGAAATTAAATCGACAAGGTTTTAAGTCTTTTAACCTTGTAATGCCATTAGACAAAGTAGCTACATTTTCTTTAAGTCTATAATCAGATGTAGTTTGGTAAGCAACTCTAGTAGCATTTATATCTACTTGGCCTTTAACTAAACCATTACGTCTATATTGTGTAATATTTCCACTTGAATTTCTATTTTGCATCAAATTAAAATTATCTGTCTTAGAAAGAAAAAGACAAGTACCTAAACTTGCATTGTATTGAAAACAAGCACCTTCATCACCACTAGTTGTTCCTACTGTTACTCTGTTTGGATTATGTATCTTAAAATGACCATCAGAATCAATTTGCATATAATTTGTGTAAGTTCCGCTAAAATCTCTTCCAAATTTTAGAGCAGCATTATTAGAAGCAATTATCGCATTATTACTACTGTCATTACCCATATAAAGTGCAGCGGTAACAGATGCTGGTCTATTTATTGCAAAAATTTCATGACTAGCTGTTTCTGATCTGATTTCAAATGGTTTATCAGGAGAAGTTGTGCCTACACCAATACGACCACTTGCATCAACGTGTAATCTTGTTGAGCCTCCTGTATTTACATTTACAATATCTGTTCCAAATGAAACTCCTGTATTGCTGTCTGTACCTGTAAAAACAGGTGCGGAAGCTGAACCATCAATTCCAGAAATACCAGTTGTTCCGTTAATGTTTAATGCCATAACTACAAGATAACAAGGATTGCACCGCTTGGCACGGTTATAGTCACACCAGAATTAATTGTTGGTGAAACTGAATGAGCGTGTTTACTAGCAGTGATTTCATAATTTTGAGTGACGTTTTGATCGTTCTCAAATACCCACTGATCGTTACCACCACCTGTAGCTCCAGCACCACCACCAACGGCTGTAAAAATAGTACCATTAAATATCTCAGCTTCAGTAGTAGTTGAGTTAAATCTTATATCTCCAGCAGCAGGGCTACCAGGTCTTTGGGCTGTCGTTCCAACAGGTAATCTAAAGGCTGAAGTGTAGTTATTGATTATTGGCCCTGTAAACGTAGCTCCTGTAAGGGTTGCTAAACCTAAATTAGGCAGCGTAATATTACCAACAGTTGTAAATGATCCCAAGCCAGAACTTACAGATGTACATATTTTTAATTCATTAGTGCTTGTATTTATATGAGGTTGAAAAGCAGCTACGTTTTCTGCACCAGTTGGATCGCCACTTGCAGAGTTTAAAGTTCTTAATGCTTCAAATATATCCTTCATCGCAGCACGGACTTCCGCACCAGTACCGTTATCAGGATGAAAATTATTTCCTGTCTCTTTACCTGTCTCTACAACTCTAGCCATTTAACAAGAAATGTTTTTCCCATTGTACTATCCTTTGCCAAATCCGACAGCTTGGAACGTAAATTGTTTTCCATTGATAGGATTGCCAGAACTATCTTTGAACACAATAGTAAAACCTGTGCCAGTTATATTAGATACTTGGAAAAATTCTCCAGCACCTAAATTAAGAGCAGTAATACCAATAGAGGGAGGATTACTGTTTGCAGTAGCATCAAGTCCAGTAGCTCCTGTAAAAAATGAATTAGTAAAGGGTACGTTTGTAGATCCATTAGCTGTAACTACATTGCTCTGTTCAGTTCTTCTTAATAGTGATGCAGTAAAACCAAGCTCAGTAATCTTTATGTTTTGTGCTGGATCGTCTGAACTTAATTCTGATTTAAATTTAAAACCTCTGCCTTTATACGTTCCATTAGCAAAAGTATTAAATGTTTTATTGGTAAAGTCTGAAGTTGCATAATTTGATCCGCTAGGAGCAGTATTTGTTACAGCAACGAGAATTTTTGCATTAACATTTGTAGCTTCTGATCCATCAAAATCTGTCCAAGTATCAATTAATTCTGTTCTTTGGTCGAATAAAGTACCAGCATAAAATCCCTCTGTAAGAAAATGACGTTTAAGGTCTAAACTAAATACACCACCTAAATCAACAATATTATCAAAATCATAATGACCTTTCATATTACGTTTAACTATCACATCTCCTGATGTAGTCAAAGCAGCACTGGCTGTTACCGTAAAAGTATTTGTATCTACAACAGAAGCAACTGCAAAATCTCCATCTACAGAATTACCAGTATCGTAATCTATTTCAACAACTTGCCCTTGAGTAACTCCATGAGAAGCAACAGTAAGAGTAACAGTTGTTCCTGATTGAGCATACGTTCCAGTTAACCTAGCTGGATTTGTAAGCATTAATGAATTACTTGCATTATCAAAATTAATATTAGTTTTATCGCCTTGAAACTTAGGATTATCATTATCTTCTCTTCTTGTTAAAGCTGTTAACTCTGATAAATTATCAGGAAGATCAAGAACGATACTTGTTTCACCTTTACTAAATCTACCTCCATCATCTTGGAATTTTAAAATATATTCTCCTTCTAAAAAAGGAACTACAGCCTGTGTGGAGTTTCCAGGTAAAGCATCTACTAAGTCAACTGCATTAGCAAAAGTTCCTGTGCCATCTGTCTTTGTAGAATGTCTTACATAGACAAATCCACCATGAGTAACATCAATATCTTCTGCTACATCCCATCTAAGTCTTACCAATTTATCAGAGAAAGGCTCCATTGTTAGATTCTTAACGTCACCTGGAACAGCAGTTTTACCAACAGCGTTAAAGGTTATATCAGTAGAAGTTGCACTTAACTGTAATCCTGCATTATAACTAAACACTTCTATCTCATACGTTCCAATGGAGGTGTTAAATATTTCAAAATCAGGAGCAGAAACAGTAGTGGATACAAAGTTTCCATCTTCAAATCTGTAGTTGACCTGATACTGAGTTACACCGTCAATAGGAGCCCAACTTATTATTAATTTAGAAACTGCTCGATTATTTATAACCACTAATTTTTCTTCAGCTACAAGTGCAGATGGAGGTTCTTTTGGAAGATTTAAAACAGATACAGTTCTTTCAGTTAAAGTAAAATCTTCCCTTTCAATGAAATTGTATTTTTCATCTACATACGATAGTGCTGTTATTACATAATTTATACCATCTTCTTCAGTTACAGTTATGACTCTAAATTTCTGAGGCAAAACATCGTCATTCTCTAGCAACCAAACACTATTAACATTAGGAATTTGACTAAAAGAACCTCCTAATGGAATTACTCCGTTAATAATATCGCCAGCAACAGTTCTTTGTTCAACTGACCCATCAGGTAATACTACTGATATTTTGGCGTTATTACTGCTATCTAAGTCAGTTTCAAGAAAATCATCAACAGTTATAGTTGTTTCAGTCGCTGCTTTTATTCTTCCTCCTCTTCTTATTCCAGAACGCACAGGGTCAGCAATTTCTATAACTGCACCTGGTCTTACAACTACACCAGAATCAATAGAAGTAGCAAAAGTAACTACTTCTGATTCATGCTGTTCTGCGAAAAGAATTGCTTTTCCTAATCTGGCTGCCTGTCCTCTAGAAGTACACCCAAAAGCCTTAACTTGTTTGGTTATTATTCCATATTTATCTATAGCATCATCATCTTCAACAAACTCAAAATCCATTTGCCTCGTATCCATGTTCAAGTAAGAAACAGCTATTGCTGTATGTCTGGTTTTCAAACTGGAACCAGAGTAACTAAATCCTTCTTCAGTAACATTTGCTAGGGTAAATAAATAACTACTATCTTTAGGGCTATCTTGAGCAAGCGTTATTGTTCCTGCTGTCCAAATAGGCATACAACGCATAATACCTGCTATCTCATTTATTAAATCAAAAGCTGATGTTGAAGATTGAATATTTACGTTACAGCTAAATCTTGGCTCTCTTCCTGTTCCAAAACCACTTCTAACTAATGTATTTGCAAATTTACTTGCAGTTACAAAGGAAAATAAGTCTAAGTTTTCATATCGTTTAGCATCAGTACTTTGATCGGGAGAAATATGCACACCAAATCCGTATCTGTGCTCTGTTAGAAGATCAAGTAACACCATTGCAGGGCAAGAAGTCCATTGGGCTGCTCCCATAACACCATTGAAAATATAACCATTTGGATAAACTATTCTGCCTGTATTACTATCTACAGTTGGCGTTCCAGAACCATTTGCACCTGCTCCTGGAATTCTTACTTTTATGCCTCTAATTCTATACTTCCTAGTGGGTATAGAAGAAAACTGCATAGAGTCTAATCGTAGTGACGCATATGCACTATTAGGGTATCTATTATTAGAATCGACTATTGTTGTAAAACTTGTCCACTTAAATGCGTTTTGCAGACTAGAACTCGTACTATCATTTGTAACTCTAGTAACCTTAATATCAACAGTATCTCCAGGATCTTTAAATATGCTGTTGTTTATATTTATACTGTATTGCTTTTGGTAGGCATCAGCAGTTCTACCTTTGATAGTATCATCAATTTTTGTACTATATCCACCAGAATTGTAAGAAAGAGCTATTTTTAGTCTTACTTTCGATCCAAGTAAATCACCATTCTTTTTTGAGTGTTGTATTTGGTCAAATGTTACTGTTACTTTAATTCTGTCAATATTTAGACTTTCTGTATTAGTAGCTTGAATTTGTCTTATAACAGGAGTATCTTTTTTTACAACAACATCTACAGAGTTTGTTGATGCGTTGCTCAATATTCCTTTAATTTTTCCTTGATTTGCAGTTCCAAATCTGGGAATAAACTCTACATTTTGAAAATTAAAGTCTTTTGATTTTGTACTAGCAGAATTAGCAGACTCTCTTAAAACAGGAGTGTCATTCAAAAAAACATCTTTTAATGCAGCTTTATTGTATGTAGTTGTATGCTGAGTTCTTCCTTCTTTTGAAGCAGTAGCAAAACCTTCTATTTCTCCTTCAGAAAATAAGTCAAGAAAAGTACCAAATTGCCTACTATGAAGGGTATCTTTAGCAATGGTAGGATCAGGAGGTTTACGAGGACTAAATAAACCACCAGATCCAATAATATTTTTTGGTAAATCCGTCATTCGTCTGCTTTAACTTGATCGGTGTCTATTGAACCAGAAATTGCTACAGATCCAGTAATAATTTCTCCGTACACTATAGGAACAGGAGTTCCTGCTCTACTTGTATTTTGAGTACCTGCAAAGTTAAAAGAAAGTCTAGGATCATCTTCGGGAACTTCAAGTTTTGGAGTAGGAAATAGCATATCACTAACTCCACTTAAAACTAGAGCACCTCCTAAATATGTAGCAGCTTTAGCAATTCCACTGGTAAATGTCAAAGCTCTAAATGGGGCTTGAGAGATAAAAGCTCCTCCTGTTGCAAAAGCTATTCCTATCAATGCAGCACCTAATAGTATCTTTCCAATGCCTCTACCAGCACCAGTAATAACGGGAACAATATGTATATCTGCTTGTTCTCCTATTGGATGGTGTATTTCTTCTTTGTCAATCGCATAATCACCAACTTTTACTTGGTAATATTTTGGATTCATATATTTTTCTATCTGAGGAAAGTTATTAATCAAAAAACTTACAGCTTTTGAAATATTACTTGCTTGAATTTCAAATTCTTTATGACCTACAAATTCTGCAAGTTCACCGTATAGTTTTAATTTACGCAACATAACGATACCTACCTCCAGTACATTTTTGTAACCATTGAGAATAAGGCTCTCTACAAGATAGTCTATCGGTTAAATGATGTAAAACATCTCCATTTAAAAAAATAGCTACATGATTTAGACCTGGCGATCCAATCGACATTAATATAGCGTCACCGTTTTCTAACTTTTCGTCTGACCTTAATTCTCTAAAACCAGTTCTCCAAGCACAACTTTCAAACAATGGATTTGAAATAAATTCTTCTGGTGTTATAGGTCTATCCCAATCTTTTAAAACAATATTTTTTTCTTCCTTATACCAATCTCTTACTAAACTCCAACAATCGGTAAGACCCCATACCCATTGACGACCCAATAGAGGTGGTTTATATCCACAAGGTTCTAAATATGCCCATTGTTCTGTTTTAGGATTAACAATATGCCACGGAAGATTGCTTTGTTCACAACTAATCTTATCTGCCTGACTAGGTGTAGGCGGTGTTATTGGATGACTATGAACAACAGCCGTAATTTCACCTGTATTATCTGCTTTTATATAATCCTCTGGGTCGATTATGAAACATTGATGTTCTGTCATAGATAAATTACGACAAGGAAAATAACTTTCTTTACCTTTAATATTTAAAAGCAAACCACAAGATTCTTTTGGATCTTCACGTTGTGCATGAAGTAACGCTTTATATTTCCAACTCATGTTATAAAGCTACCGATAGCAGGAAAATCTTTCCTTGTGCATTGACGTTGAGGTGCTCTTACTCCCACCATATCTATTGCTGCTGCTAATTCAAATTCTACTATTTCTCTAGTTTCTGTTGCTTTTCTATCTATTTTGTATATTTCTCTTGGAAACTCTGCTGTAGGATCTGGTGTGCCAAAAGGATTTACTTGAACGCCAGCGTCATTAAAAGGAAAATTTACCGCATCAATATAACGTGCCAAAGTTCTTATTCTTATTACCGTAGCTCCCGCTAAATCATTCCCTGCTGTTACTTTGTTTACGTTAAGCAATATAGCTGTAATAGTTCCTAAAGCATTACTAACAGTTAGTTTAGGTCTTGGTAATTGACCTTTTTGAAAAGCAAAACCTTCTGCTTTAATAGGCATTTTTAAGTATTGATTACCTGCCCAAATAATATCACCATTATTATTCAAATTTGTACCATTGTGAAATCTATAAATTTGACTAGAGCCATGTAATTCTTCATCTGTTTCAAGAGTAAACAATTCAATAATTGATGAAGGATTTATTTTTTGAAGCTCAGTAATAATAGGAGCAGTGCTCATGGTTCAAATACCTCCCTAAATGTTGCCTGGATCGTTGCTCTATTATTAAATGGTATCGACTTGTTCCACCCTTCGCAAACAAACCTTTGAGCTACTGCTTCTCCTGGTGGAGTAAAATCAAAACTATCACTATCATTTGCTTTACCTGCTGCGTTTGCACGGGCATCTAAAAAAGTCTCAATTATATCCGCATCTGTTTCTGACACATTAAAAGTAAATTGATAAACTTTTGGATTTAAATGTTGTGTTAATCCAAAATTAAGTCTGTGTTCATAACCATCACCAAAAGCCACTGTACGAACTTTAGGTGCTGATGTTTTTCTTTGCCCGTATGTAGGTTTTATAGCTGGAAATGTTGAAACAGCCATTATCCAAGTAATCCTCCAGGTCTTTGTTGTTGTATTATTTCAGATTGTACTGCTACAGATATAAGACGGCCAAGTTCTCTACCTCTATCTTCATCACCTTCTACATTAGAACCAGAAGCATCTACATTTACAACAACATTTGTTCCACCACCTAGATCGTGATTTGGAATAATATTTCCAGAAGATGCAGGTGTAAACATTTCTGGGCCACGTTCTCCAACTATATAACTCTTACCTTTACTAACAGGGCCACCTGCTGCTCTGCCAGGAAAACCAGGAAATATACTTGTTAGCAATGAGTTAACACCAAATTGAATAAGTGATCTTTGAATCTGTGTAAATACACTACGAGCAACATCACCAAGAGTTCTAGTTCCTTGTATTGCACCTTCTATAGCATCAACAAGACCTGTTTCTACAGTTGATGCAATACTCGCATATAATGAATCTATTTTTACTTGTGCTTGCCTTAATCTATCAGCTTCTATAATTCTGTCTTTATCAGTTTTAAGTAATTCTTTATTTGTTTTTAATTGTTCTTGTAAACTAAATTTTCTGATTTCTAAAAGCATTATTTTGTCAGTATATGTTTTTGAAGATGCTTTTTCCGCTTCAAGAATTTTACTGACTGAATCTAGTTCGTTTTGAAGTCCTATTTCTACGTTTTTAGCTGACAATTCAAATAATGATATTTGTTTAGCTAATGCAGGATTTAAACCATCTCGCCTAAGTTCTAATATTCTTTTCTCCATCTCAAACTGTGCAAAAGTAGTAGCTTTTAATTGGTTATGCTCTACTGCTATTTCTTTATCTATTCTCATTCCTGCTTCTTTTTCTGCTCGTATTTTTATATTACTTTTTAAAATTTTCTCCTCTATTGCTAATCTTTTTGCTTCGGCTCTACCTTGTTCCGTCATAAGATAGTTAGTTTCAAAACCATTTACAGTTACACTTCTATCTAAAACTGATTGTGCTTGCCTATTTTGAGCTAATGATTTTACTAAAGGATTATCGCTTCCCAACTGTGACTGTGCTTTACTTAAATCTCCCCCTGCAAAACTAAATACTTTATTTAAAATATTTGCTAATCCTGCTTGAATTTTTAAGAATTGAGCAGCCATACCTCCTGTTATTAATTTCATAGTTTCAGCAAATTCTCTTAATGCTCTTACTCCGTCATTACCAATAACTTTTGCTGTTTCTTTTGTAATCTCAGCCAACGCAGCTTGTTTTCCTTCTAATTGTTCTATTAGTTTTATTTCGGCTGCTCTGGAACTATTTATAATTTTTAACTTTTCAATACTTTGATCTATATTTGCATTGGCAGGACTAAGAGCATCTCCCAACTCAACCATGCCATCTCTAAGATTAGTGACCATTTGCAATCCTGCGGTTGCAACAAGACCTCCTGCAAAGCCTCCCATCTGACCACCAACTTTTGTTCCTAAAAAGCCACCACCAAAACCAGCAATACCTCCAGCTATTCCTTGTCCGAACAACAACGGAAACGCACCAGAAATAGCTCCGCTTGTAAATGCTGCTTTATTGCTTCTGTTATTAAATTTATCTAGCCTAGTTGCTTGAGCCTGTACTTTATTATTTGTAATCTGTGCTTTTGTATTTTTTATTATCTGAGTTGTTTCTCGACCTATTGCTTGAGATTGTTTATTTGATGCTGCTAAAGCTAATTTATGTTCTTTGGTACCAATTTTTAAATTTTTTGAATAGTCCTCTAAAGCGTCTGCTGCTGCTATTTGTTGATTAGTAGTTTTACCAAAAGCTCCTGTAGATTTATTAACAGCTTGAACAAGATCATCCATATCTTGTTTATATTTTTTAATTTCTTTACGAAGCCCTTTTCCTCCTTTCCCTCCAATATTGCGAGGGTTCATTATATCTACACCACGAATTTTATCTATACTTGCACTTAACTCATTTACTTTCGTTTTTAATCTATCAAGACCAGACTGACCTTTTACTCTTAAATTTATATTTACTCCGTAATCAGCCACAGAAATAACAAAACTTTATTTTAGTGTACCGCTTTTAGCGTTTTCTTGCTTGTGATTTATTCTTTGCATCTTCATACGCTTTATCTTCGTATTCTTTCTTTAACTCATAGTAAGCAAGCCAATTTATATATTCTTCCTGCGTTAATTTATTAGTAAGTTCTTGAATAGTCATTCCTAGCTCTGAAGCTAAGAAAAACATAAAAAACCAATCGTTTCTAACTTTTTAAATCTGCCTTCGCTTCCTCCAACTTATATTCAGAACCAGAGTTTAACATCGCAAGTTGAATATCTTGCAAAGTAGCTGCATTTACTTCTCTTCGTAATGAAGCCTTATGACCATCTTGAAATAATCGTTTACCATCTTTATCTAATGCTTTTGTAATCATAAGATCCAAAGCAAAATCATCATTAGTTCCACTATTTCCAGATTTCGCAACAATCGCTTCTCTCTCTGCAATAGTTAATGGATTCCAGTAAATTTCTAAAACTGTTTCTTCTTCCTTTTTTAATTCATACAAATATTTTTGGCTTACACCAAATTTGTTTTTGAGAAGTTCTATTGCTTCCATAAATTTATTAGATTGCTATTCTATTATACTAGGCGTTTGCTGAAAATTGACAAGATATTATTCCAATGAAATGACTTCTATCCTCTATTTCCAATGGAGTTGGGCCATTTATATCTAATACTCTAGGTTTACAACTGAATGTATCTGTATATCCAGAAGCATTTACTGAAGTTAAACCATCAATAACTGCTTCACATATACCAGATAAAACCGAAGTGCCTTTGGATTTTGGAACGTAAACATTGCATTGAATGACACCTGCATAATAATCTGAAGCTGCCCCCTGATTTTGTAAAGTTGATTGAGTAAAGTTTAAACTCATTAAAATATATTTTTTAGTTTTTCCAGGAGTTGTAAAATGTACATTGTCATAAACCATTGTTACAGTAGGATCAACGTCTGAAACCTTGTCTGTAACTGCTTTTTCAAATGCTGCTCTTGTGTTTACTAAGGTCATGCTTCAAATCCTGTGTATATAGTACCTGATGTCTTATCAGATACTTTTCCTCCTATAAATATCTTACCTTTATCTGACATATTTTCTTTTATTAAACGACCTAGTTGGCCTTGAACAAAATTTTGAATTTCTCCACTTTCTAAAACATATTCAGAATAGTTGGCTCTATTTCCAATAAAGACTCCTTTTCTATAGTTAAATATTCTTTCGCCTTCTCCTACAGGAAATCTTGGCTGAACTATACCTTCTGGTTTTTCACTCCTTCCTGTCAATTTAAATCCTTCAAAAACCTCTTGCTTTATTGATGCCCAGGGTTGATGACTCATTACATCTTGATCTGGTTGAACGGGAGTATTTGATGCTTTCCAGCTAGAGGCAAAAAATCCTGTCCATACTGGCATATTTTGTTCACTTGTTAATTCACTATGAACATCTTTTATTAGATTATTAAAATCCCTACTAATTTTTTTATCTAAATCTTTTGGTAAATCTCTTAAACGTCTTACTGCCATTAGAACCGCACCAGAACAATGAATAAATAAGTTTGTCCACCTTTTTTTGTGTCAATATTTACTATCTGTGTAACTCTATTGGATCCACCAAAACTTAATGTAATCTCGTCATCCATATCTACTTGATTATTTCCTATAAGGTCAGGTGTTATATATAACTTTGCTAATCTCATTTCTTGTCCAGTTTCTTCTTCTGCTTTTACAAAAGATATTGGTACTTTTATGTTTGAATATGTTGTACTTACAGTTACCTGTTCTCCTGTTTCTACGTTATAACTAGAAATACCTTTCTTTACATAAGTAATAGTGTGATCAAAAGAATCGCCAAGTTGAGAAACAACACTTTTAGCAACATTTTTAAATAAACTATCTAATTGACCTGCCATTATCCTCTAACTACCCTCATTTGATAAGCACCTGCTCCACCAAGCATATATGCTCCAAGATAACTTTGTAGCCAAGGGTAAACATCCATAATATTATTAACAGAACCAGTTCCCTGACTAGCTGTATTATATTTTACTTTTAAATCACCAAGAGCTACCTCTTCAAAGTTACCATCTTTACCTGAAACTCCTGTCATAGCTTCAGTATCATTTGCCAATGCTCTAGCTAATTCATATTGGGCATACTTAATATCATTTGGAATTGCAGTACAAGCTAATTCAACATCATCAACTTTGTAGTTATTTCTAGGAAACTTAAGTGCCTGTCCGTTGTCACATCTATCTCCATAAAATACAAAAGTATCAATCCATCTTGTAGCTGCTATTAATGCTCTATTCTTTTGATCAACAGTTTTATCATCCCAAGTTGTTGAATCTGGTGTGGTTTCAAAATATGTATTAGCTTCTGCCAATGTGACATAGCTATTCGCACTAGCACTTGATAATGTTGCTGTTATAGTAGCTGCCACGGTTATAAAGTAATTTAGTTTTATTGTAGCGTAAAGAAAAAACCCCACCAATAATTGGTGAGGTTTATGACCACTAATTTAATCTTACGATTAATAAGTAGAAGTATCAAGAGGAGAGTTAACTGTTAACTGAACTAATGGAATCAAGTCAGCATCATATGTGATAGCCCACTTGTTAGCTGTTGCTAAGTTTGCATTAGTTGGGTTGTCAGCAGCATCATTCCACTTAGTACCCATAACGTGATACGCAGTGTGATAATCAACAGATAGAACATCTTGCTTAG
>Ga0209348_1000623_pt1 | contig 18112 bp, 18 predicted proteins | sample ETNvirenome_2_30_FD_184065 | JGI IMG/M metagenome (GOLD analysis project Ga0209348, IMG submission 184065) | Marine viral communities from the Pacific Ocean - ETNP_2_30 (SPAdes) (version 2) | ecosystem: Environmental > Aquatic > Marine > Oceanic | place: Pacific Ocean | collected 2013-06-22
TACAGGTAATAAAAGAAGAGAGGTATCTGACATGGTCACTTACAATTTAAAAACATTAATGACAGAGGTTAGAAAGTGTAGAGTGCTTTGTGCAAACTGTCACATGATACATACTATAAATGGGAGAAAGAAATGAATGTATTGACGCTAGATGTGGAGACAACACATAAAGCAAAAGAGTCAGGTGGCACTACTGCTCTGCCTTACTTTGGTAACAGGCTTGTGTCCATCGGCTATAAGTGGCTAGGAGATGATAAGATAAAGTATGATTTCTTCTATCACAAAGATAAAGAAACTTGGTATGATTCAAATACCGTAAATCGAATACAAGATGACTTGAATAAGGCTGATGTGCTTGTAGGACAAAACTTAAAGTTTGATTTAACGTGATAAGAGGCCTGCGGCTTTACCTATGATGGTCATGTGTACGACACAATGGTAGCTGAATACATCTTGGCTAAAGCAAAGAGGTGGTCACTTAGCCTTGAATCTCTTGCAAAACGATATGGTGTTACACAAAAAGAAAAAGATTTGGTTGCACCTTATTTAAAAGATGGTAAAACATTTTATGATATACCTTATGAGATTGTAGAAGAGTATGGTATAGCAGACGTAATCGCTACAGAACAAGTGGCACTAAAACAACTTGAAGCCTTTGGCACAACATTTGGAGAACTATTTAATGACATTAGTACCGACACTAAAGCTTTCGCTTGAAATGACAAAAGTCCTTACTCGGATTGAGATGAATGGACTTAAAATAAACTTAGATACCTTAGATAAGATAGAAAAAGAATACAATGAGGAACTATCCTATCTAGAAAACAAACTACAGGCTATGGCTAAAGAAGCAATGGGAGATACACCAATCAATCTATCTAGTCCTGATGATCGTAGTGTTCTGTTGTACTCACGTAAGGTGAAAGATAAACCTTTGTGGTCAATGACATTTAATCTAGGGCATGAGATGAGAGGTAACACAATCAAACCAAAGCTACGTACTCGTATGAGAAAGAATGATTTCATTCGTAATGTGCGTAACATGACAGAGATCGTGTACAAAACTGTAGGTCAATGTTGTGCAGGTTGTTTGGGGCATGGTCGTGTTAGGCTTGTCAATAAGAATGGTGAGCCAAGTAAAGCATTACGGATATGCAAACCATGCAAAGGCAAAGGTGTTGTGTACACGAATACTAATGAAGTAGCAGGATTTAAGATTGTACCTCGTAATCCAAAAGATGTAGCATCTGCAGGGTTCAAGACAGATAAGGTAACTCTTGAAGATAGGTCAACAGACTTAAGTGGTGAAGCACGTGAGTTCTGTGTAGCTTATTCTAGATACAATGCTATTCGTACTTATCTATCTACCTTTGTTGAAGGCATGAAAAATAACGTGGATGATGATAACTTTGTACATCCTGAGTTTATGCAATGTGTTACTGCTACAGGTAGACTATCTAGTCGTAATCCTAACTTTCAAAACATGCCACGTGGTTCTACCTTTGCTATACGTAAAATAGTAGAAAGTAGATTTGAGGGTGGTTACATACTTGAGGGTGACTACTCTCAGTTGGAGTTCAGAGTGGCAGGGTTCTTATCTAAAGATCCACAAGCATATGATGATGTTGTTAAGGGAACAGACGTTCATAGCTACACTGCATCTATAATAGGGTGTTCTAGGCAGGATGCAAAGGCACACACGTTCAAACCTCTCTACGGTGGGGTCAGTGGTACTCCTGCACAACAAGCCTACTACACGGCTTTTAAAGAGAAGTACAGTAAGGTAGCAGAGTGGCACAAAGAATTAGAAAAGGAAGCAGTGAAGACTAAAGAAGTGAAACTACCATCAGGTCGTGTCTATTCTTTTCCTGATGCCAAGTGGACAGATTGGGGTGCAGCCACAAACAGAACTGCCATCTGTAATTACCCTGTGCAAGGATTTGCAACTGCTGACTTGCTACCCATTGCATTAGTTGAACTAGATAAAGTGATGCAAAAAAATAAAATGCAATCAGTAATATGCAACACAGTACATGATTCAATAGTGCTTGACGTACATCCTGATGAAAAAGATCAGTGTATCAAGGTATTATCTGAAGCCATGTTGTCTATTTCTAACGGCTCGAAAGCTAGGTATGGCTTAGAGTATGACATGCCAATAGGAATAGAATTAAAAATAGGAAATAATTGGCTTGACTTATCAGAAGTTAGTTATTAGGATCAAATTACATTTTAAATTAACTTAAAGGAAATAAAAATGGAAACAAATGAAATGACTACAATCGGAAACGAAATGGATCAGTTAGTATCAGCATTTAGTGATGACGATACTGCTACGTTTATGGAACTTACAGGACAGGCTAAGAGTACATCTAATGTTGGCTTACCTAGATTGAACATAAACTATGACACGGAGACAGATGACGGTGTTGCCTTGACTCGTGGCTCATGGAAGATGTTCTTAGATGGTGAGTTCCTTTATGCAAAGGAAGTGTTCATCAGACCTATCCTACGTACCTTTGAATGGAGTGTGTATGATATGGAGCAAGGAACTTTCACTTGCAAGTCAGTACAGAAGCCTACGTTGGCAGGAGAATTTCCTGACACATCAGCAGGCAATAAGTGTGGTAGATTATCTGCAAAGGAAGAAGAACTTCTTTCTGATGATGATCCACTCAAAGTAAAGTCACGATCTGCAGTATGTAATCAAGTTATATATGGTCAGGTTAGTGGTGCTTTTACTAAAGCAGATGGCACAAAGGTAGATGTGAAAGATAAGCCTTTCGTATCTTATTTTAAGCGATCAGGCTTTAAACCTATCAGAGATTTCATAGATAGCTTAACTAGACAAAAGAAGATAATGCAAAAGGTTATGATTAAGTTAACAACCAGCAGAGTCAAGTCAGGCTCAGTTACTTACTATGTACCAGTTCCGACTCTCCATTCGGAAGTGCAAGTCTCGGATTCAGACAAATCATTGATGAAAGACTTCTCAGAGACCGTAAAGGCTCACAATGAGAATGTTTTAATTCAGCATCGAGAAGCTCAGAAACTCATTTCTCCTAGTGAGGAACAAGACTTGTCGGCTGATTTTGATGCTAAATCTGCTTAAAATCCAAGACTACATGCAGAAAGCTACTAGGGGAGAAGTCACGATCTCCCCTAGTGCTATTAAAGACTTTGCAAAAGAATGTGAAGAGTCTGTAGAAAGACAACTAAATAAGAAACGTGAGTTCAGCATACGTATGTCAGGTCTAGGTAGACCTTTGTGCCAACAGTTGCTAGATAGGCAAGGCATCGAAGAAGACATGGACTACAATGCTTTGTTTCGTTTTATGTTTGGAGACTTGGTTGAGTCCATAGTCGTACTCATAATGGAACAAGCAGAGGTAGAGATTGTTGCTAAACAAAAGCCTGTAAAACTTACTATTGCAGGGCATGAGATAACAGGAACACTTGATCTTATCTTGAAAGATGAGATGGGAGTAGAGAAAGTTTGGGATGTTAAGTCTGCTAGTGAGTGGGCATTTAGATTTAAATACACAGGATATGGTGGGTACGACAAGATAAAAGAAGATGATCCGTTTGGCTATGTTATGCAAGGACATCTATATGGTGAAGCTACAGGTTTGCCTTTCGGTGGTTGGATTGTTGTAAACAAATCCAGTGGCGAAATAGTTATGGTTGAAGCACCTGATTGGCAAGACGAGGATAGAAGAGAATATTTGAAGGATGCAGAGAAACGAGTAAAAAGATTACTTGATCCTGATCCTAATTTTGTAAAACCTTATAAGACAGAATTTGAAACTTACAAAGTAAAAGGTGAAGATGTACGAACAGGTAATAAAACCTTACATAAGATATGTAGCATGTGTGGATACAGATCACACTGCTGGTCAAATGCCCAACTACATGATAAGGTAACATCAAAGGCTAAGTCAGCACCTAAAGTGTGGTATGACGTATTAAAAAAGAAAACACTGTAATGTCAGCGATCTATCTACATAACTATCAAACTAAGTTACTTGAGTTAAATGAGAACTTGTATCACGTATACATTGAGTCTCATAAAGGTATTGGTGGGGGTAGGGATATAACATTCCTTAGACAACATGATCGAGGAATACCTTTGACTCTAAGAAACAACTTCTCTGAACAGGGTGCAGTTACTCCTGAAACAGAAGCTAGAGATATTATGAAAGTAGAAAATGAATTTCAAACAATAAACTACACTCTTAGTTATGGAAAGATTTTATGTGTGCCGATATATCCCCTGTTAGACGAGCTTATCACAATAGAAAAACAATCCCCAAAGATGGCAGGATATATAAACAAACGCCTAGAGTCATTGAGTTGGAAAATCCGAGTGGGGATAACATAGTGGCTAAACGTAATGCAGGATATAGATCTAAGTTTGAGTTAGCTCTAGCTAGGAACTTGATACAGAATAAGATAAAGTTTGAATACGAAAAGCATAAGATACTTTATGTTCCTAAAGTACGTACCTACACTCCTGATTTCTACATACCTGCTACAGACATATACATTGAAGCTAAAGGTGAGTTTGATAAAGCAGATAGAGTTAAGATGGCTTTGGTAAAAGAACAACATAAGAAGTTAGATATACGTATGGTGTTTATGAACGCTAGAAATAGAATATACAAAGGAAGTAAAACTACCTATGCCGATTGGTGTCTTAAGCACGACTTCAGGTGGGCAGAGGGATCAATACCTATGGAGTGGTTAAAGAAATGAAAAAGAAAGATATGAATACTCTTATGAGTTTAGAGAAAGATAAATACTATATAATTATATCTGAGTTGCCAGACGATCAGTTTCATCTGGTAGCTTACGACACAACAGGCAAGAAGTATAAAACCTTTGAAGATCATTCAGTTGCGTCTATTATGCACGAGGGCGTAATGGCTTTGCTACGTAGACGAGGTGATGAAGTATTTAGATGTGGTGAGTCTGAAATAGAATTTAACTTTGCGACCAAAGAACTTCAGATACAATATCAAGATGAAACAGGAGATAAGCTTGACATCCCTGAAAATGTAATTAAAGTAGATTTTGGTAAAGAACAGTGATCGGACATATAGAGTATATGATGAAAAGATTGAAAGAAGAACAAGCTAATATGCAATCAGATAATTTAGAATTGGATATGGTTAATAGTCCTGCCCACTACAATAAGGCAAACATAGAGACTATTGACATGATAAAATCTGTCACAGGTGATGGGTTTGAAACATATCTTCAGGGCAACATTCTTAAATATATTTGTAGATATAAATATAAGAATGGTGTAGAAGATTTAAAAAAAGCAAAGTGGTATTTAAATAGATTAATTAAAACAATAGGAGAAGATGAAGATGTCGTCTAATATGTTACCAACATCCTACCAAGAGTTCATACACAAATCAAGATATGCTCGTTGGTTAGAAGAAGAGGGAAGAAGAGAGAACTGGGGTGAAACAGTTTCTAGGTATGTAGATTTTATGGAAGAAGCTTTGTTAGAAAAGCATAACTATAAAATAAAAAAAGGCGATAAACACGCCATGACTGAGTACATAACCAATCTCAGTGTTATGCCATCTATGAGAGCTATGATGACTGCAGGATCTGCGTTGAAAAGAGATAACGTCTGTGGTTACAACTGTAGTTATTTACCAGTAGATAGTCCACGATCTTTTGATGAAGCTATGTACATTCTTATGTGTGGCACTGGTGTAGGTTTCTCTGTTGAACGAGAGAACATTGATAAGCTACCTATCATTAGTGAGAACATGCAAGAGTCTGATGTGGTGATTGTTGTGGAAGATAGTAAAGCAGGGTGGGCAAAAGCATTTCGTGAACTCGTGGCTCTACTTTATTCAGGAATGATACCATCTTGGGATGTATCTAGGATACGCCCTGCAGGTGCAAGGCTAAAAGTTATGGGTGGGAGAGCATCAGGACCTGACCCTCTTGTTAACTTATTTAAGTTTACTATTGATAAATTCAAGGGTGCAAAGGGAAGAAAGTTATTTCCAATAGAGTGCCACGATATTATGTGTAAAGTTGGTGAGGTTGTAGTTGTAGGTGGTGTTAGAAGATCTGCACTAATTAGCCTATCTAATCTTAATGATGATCAGATGGCTCATGCAAAGTCAGGAGAGTGGTGGAACGCAAACGGTCAAAGAGCCTTAGCAAACAACTCTGTGGCTTACAAAGGCAAGCCTGCTATGGAAACCTACATGAGAGAATGGTTGGCTCTGTATGAGTCTAAATCAGGTGAACGTGGCATGTTCAATCGTAAGGCTGCCGATGATCAGGTAGCTAAGAATGGTAGAAGACAGACAGGACACATGTGGGGAACTAATCCATGTAGTGAGATTATACTTCGACCATATCAGTTTTGTAATCTATCAGAGGTTGTAGTTCGTGAGGGCGATGATCTGTTGAGTCTACGGTCTAAAGTACGTGTTGCAACAATCTTAGGTACATTTCAATCTACTCTTACAGATTTAAAATACCTACGTAAAATTTGGAAAACAAATACAGAAGAAGAAAGGTTGCTCGGTGTATCATTAACTGGTATTATGGATCATCACGTTTTGTCAAGAATGACAGACTCAAAGGTTTGGTTACAGGAAATGAAACAGGTAGCAATAGATACAAACAAAGAATATGCAGACGCTATTGGTATACCAAGAAGCACGGCTATCACATGTGTGAAACCAAGTGGCACGGTATCTCAATTGACAGATTCTGCATCAGGTATTCATGCTAGACACAATGATTATTATATCAGAACTGTACGTGGAGATAATAAAGATCCACTTACACAGTTTATGAAAGAAGAGGGAATACCTGCTGAACCTGATGTGATGAAACCTGACAGTGTTACTGTCTTTTCATTTCCTATGAAATCTCCTAGTGGTGCTATCACTAGAACAGAGATGAGTGCAATAGAACAGTTAGAACTGTGGAAGATCTATGCACTTAATTGGTGCGAACATAAACCATCTGTGACTATTACTGTAAAGGAAGAGGAATGGATGGAAGTGGGAGCATGGTTGTATGATAACTTTGACATTGCATCAGGGGTATCATTCTTACCATTTGCTGATCACACGTACCAACAAGCTCCTTATCAAGACATAGAACCTGATGACTATCTAGAATGGAGTGGTCGAGTGCCATCCAAGTTAGATTGGAGTAAGTTTTCTAAGTATGAAAAGGAAGATAATACGAGTGGTTCTCGTGAATTGGCTTGCACTGCAGATGCCTGTGAAGTCGTAGACTTGAGTTCAAGCTAATGATCGAAGTACCAATCAGCGAAAATTATATGCGTCATGCGAGGGAAAAAGCTTCTTCTGTAGGCATACTGCAGGGAAGTATTACAGGTGGCACTAGCAATATAGTAGGTGCGATAGGCGAGATAATTGTAGCTGATATCATTGGGGCAACTGAAGCAAACACATTTAACTATGATTTAGTAAAAGATGGGAATCGAATTGACGTTAAGACTAAACGTTGTAATACTAAGCCACAGTCTAATTATGATTGCTCGGTTGCATCTCATGGTACTAAGCAAGACTGTGATAGTTATGTGTTTGTAAGAATACTGACTGATCTCAGTAAGGCTTGGATACTAGGTAGCATTTCTAAAAAAGAATACTATGCTAAAGCTACTCGATATAAGAAAGGTCAAGTAGACACAAGCAACGGTTTTACATTTAAAGCTGATTGTTACAACTTACCTATAAGTAAATTAGAGCCAATCAATGAAGTCCAAAGTAAAAGCTAAATTGTTTTCACTAGAAGCGTTTTTAAATAAAGATGGGAATGTAGAGATACTTTATGATGCAGTAGAGCCTGATGAGTTTGAGAAAACTATGAATGTAGGACTACCTATGTACGAGGGTACAAATAAAGTGGGAGATTTCATAAGATACTTGAGATCAATTGCACAAGAAGTTATGGATAAATCAGGGAGATTCTTGTAGTGGAGTGGTGGGAAGCGTGGTTAGTTATTGCCATAACGATCAACACCACTATCAATACAATTGTTTTCTTTAGAGGTCGTAAAGTATTTAAAAAATAGTTAACCTGTTTTTTTACCACTCTTCTTTTGTTTAGCGGCCTGTTTCATAGATTCTGTTGTATTACCATCATTATCTAAATCTATGTAATCAGGTTTAGCACCTGTCTTACCACCTGCACTTTTCTTTTCAAACTTTTTTATAGCTCCACCGAGATTGTAACCCATATTAAACTTCTTTTGATCGGTCATCATACCCATAGCATCTGATGCTTTTGCAGACATAGCACCTTTACCTTTGTTCTTTTCGGCAAGTCCACCCATCATCATCGGTTTACGTGGTGATACCATACCACCACCATACATCTTAGTTGGGCGTTGTCCGTTATTATACGTCTTCATTGTTTTCTCCTTAATTATTTATGTTCGTAATTCTGTTGCATCAGGACTTCCGGGTTTAACTCCACCTGATCTTTGAAAGTTTAGTTCTTCCATTTGGCTACGGAAATCTCCAATGGCTTTATCAGGATCACCTATATTATATTTACCTGTTAGTGTACCAAATGGAGTCATTGTAGGAACATCCCCCGGACCTACTTTCATAATCGTATCTCCAGCACCTTCTATCAAACCTTGTCTTTTCATAAACTCTTCTTTAGCTCTACCCTCTTCAAATAAAGTTTGCTCTTGACCAACTGCAGGTCTAGAAGATGCAAGAGCTTCTTCAGTAGACGCATACTTGACACCCTGTTTAGCAACAGCACTTAGTAGCAAATTGTCAAACAACACAGCATCATCTCCTCTAAGTGGTTTACCTGTCCTTATAGCTTTAACAACAAGTCTAGCTATCTCTGGGTTGTTTATCATGGCTTGAAAAGCATTAAACTTTTGTACCCTTGCTGTTTGTAGCACGGCTTCTGTCATTAGATACTTCAGGCTAACAACACCACGAGCAACAGAATAGACTCTACTTATGTATGATTCTACAGATAAACCTGTAGGTATGCCAGTTAAATTTATGTTGCCTATCTTTGTAGGTTCTTTACCTGCAACTAATTCAGCAATTGTTACCATGTCATCATAAAATTTATCAGGATCAATAGGTTTGCCCATGTTATCAAGCATACCATCAGCACCTCTTGTTAAAAGAGTTTTGATTGTACCATCTTTTTGAGCTAAAGGTCCTCCTGATATGCCGTCTAGTAATTGTTTAGGATTTATTTTAAGTGGCGTATTATCTAAAAATGCACTTGAAGTCATATCTAAAGATAAACTAGGTTTACCCATAACTTTATCTTGAGATACGGCTGTAAGTTTTTCCATGAATTGTCTAGCAATAAATCTATCATACTGTTGTATTTTTAATTTTTTATCTTTTACAGATAAACTTTTATCTTGCATTAAACTCTTTATAAACCCTTTTCTCACGTTGTCTAGATTTGCAAGTCCTACGTCTCCTTGTTGTGCTTGAGCAAATACATAATCAGGAGTTAAATCACTACCATATTTTTGAGCAAGTTCAATTTGTACTTTAACCTCTTGAGCTTCTATACCTTTTCCTTTTCGTATTAGTTCTGTTTTTTCTGTGATTATTTTCTTAACATTACTAACTGCTTGTCTAGCAATATCACTCTTTAAGGCTAGTTGTTCTATGCCGATTGAATCAAATATCTCTTGAATATCGTTATCATTAAACATATCTACTAATTCATTTGTCTTTGGATCACGCATCTTAGCTTGTTTCATGTGATTTATTAGGTTCATAACATCTTCTTCTTTATAATCTAATGTTATTCTACCGTCTGTCATTTCACCTTGCGTTAAAAATTGTCTATTCAATTTAGGATCTTTATGTAATTTCAACACGTTCTTACCAGCTTGAGTGTTGGTTAACATTTGAAATTTCATCTGATCAATCCAGTTCTTTTTAAAAGTCTGTGTTCCAACTTCACCTGCAATAAACTCATATCTAGCTGGAGTGCCTGCTATTTCATCAGCAGTGTTTACAAGTTTACCACCATACACACTTGCCATTTCAGAAAACAAGTTATTAAAAGAAGTTACTCCTGCAGGAGTGCTTATATCTTTTCTTGCTGCAATCTCTGCTGAAAACCAATTTACAGGATCTTGATCAACGCTTCCATATTTAATCATACCGTTTGCAAGTTTTGTTTTAGCATAACCTGCCCATTTCTTTCCTATACCTGACTCATATATTGCAGAAGTATTCTGCCAAGTAGTGTTAGCTTCTTTTAATCCAGCCATAACTTCAGGCCCTACGGCTGTACCTCCATCTGGCTGTAGCAATCCTATTTTAAAACCTGTATCTTTGTTCTCTGCTGTTTTTATAAGTAATTTTTTTATTTCTTTAACAGGCAGTGCTTGTCTTGTTGCTCCAAATCTGTGTTGTTGTTGAGACAAACTTGATAGTACAAGTTGATAGTCTGTAAAATTAATTGGTAGTTTTAAACCGGGTATTCCATCGAAACCCATTTCAGCATTGCCATTTTTTAACACAGTCCATATCTGTAAATCAGTAGCATCAGGGTATATTTCTCTTATTTTATCTACAAGTGGATCTAACTTAGGGTTTGACTTAAACATTCTCCCTGCTGCTTCTTGAAATACATTACCTAACTTACCTTGAACAACAGTGGGTAATCTAGTTCCTGCGATAGCTTTTGCTGCGTCACTTCCTTCCAATACCGTTTCTTCTATGCCATTTAGATACTGATCATAGATCGGTGCAAAATCCATCTCTGCATTTTTATTAGCTGCTCGTAAATTTGTAAAGTTATCTGATGCAACTTTAAAATTGCTTTTCTTGTTTCCTACAAATGATGAAGATATATTCTTACCAATCTCTTGGGGTAAAGTGTCTATGGCTATCTGTGCTTTGTTTGCACCTTCTAACACAGCTAATTTAAATTGTCCTAAAGTATCGTTGGTTGCCTTTATAATTTGTTGTTCATTGTACCCAAGACCTTTCATTAACTCTGCTTTTGAAGTTCCTAAAGATTCAAGGACAGTATCATAATCCGTGTAAGCTCCCGGTGTATCTGAAAGTTTTACTCCTGCTGCTTCCATTAACATAAAAGCTGTGGTATCATCTATATCTTTATTGAAGTGTGCAATTTGATCTGTAACTTGAGATTGTGAGTTTCTTAAATACTTTGATAACCCCTCAGTAAAATTTTTGATACTAGGATCAAGATTAGGAACAAATCTTAAATTGTTTAACTCTCGTAGTGCTACTGCTAACTGTGTGTTTAAATCAGTCTGTTGAATTATATTTTCAGATAATCTTTGAAACTCATGGTTCAACGTGTCCATTCCTTTCACAGATAGCTTATCACCTAGTTGTCCTGCTTTTGATCGTAGTATATCCAAAGTAGATATGTTAGCTAAAGTGTTAACTATTATGTCAGGCTCTTTTATTAAAGGCTCACCGTTTCTATCTGTCATGCTTAGTATCTTAGTTGTTATTTCTTCTGCTCTAAGTATACCTGCTTCCATTCTAGATGCTAACTCAGGATTAGTTCCCCCTAATAACTTTAAAAATCTATCTGCTTTTTGTTGATCAGTTCCCTTTAACAAAGTTTTAAATATCTTTACACCAGCATCAACAAAACCTTTAGCTGTAGTAACTGAATCTACAATTCCCAAAGCTCTGTTGGATATGGGTGCAGTAGCGTAGTTACCTAAAACAACTCCACCTATCTCAAACATGGTAGCACTTGAATCAGGAAAGTAAGATTGCTGTGTGTTTTTAAGTAGAGATATACCGTATGATATACCAGCTTCTGTGGTAAGAGCTTCTCTTAAATCTTGAGGTAAAAGGTTTCTTATGAACAATGAGTTTTTATAAGAGTATTGATCTTCTAATTCTTGAGTAACGTTTTGATAAGCTTTCTCCCACTTATCATCTATAGTCCTTTTATTTTCTAAACTAACTTGTCTTTTTTTAAGTGCAACTATTCTAGCATCTACTATTTCCATATCAAGTAGAGCTGCTTTGTTTCCTGCATATATCTTCTTATACTCACTACTTCTTTGTATGGCATTCATAACTCCGTTTGCTTTCCAATTTCTATAGGCTATTGAGTTTATTTTAGTAGTATCATTAACATGTTCTCTTATTAAAACAGCAGGAGTTTTTTTATTTTTATTTATTGCAGAAGCGTATGCTTCTTCGAATGTTGATTCTGCATCGCCATATTTCTTTTTAATAAAATTTCTAAAAGCTCTATCTTTTAAAAAGTAGCGACCAACTTTGATTGCTTGGAAAGGTGCTGTTACAACACCACCAGCAATAAATTCTTCTAAAGCAGTCTCAGTTATACTAGGACTCCACCTGAATATGAGGTCAGCCGTATCTTGTGATACTCCTGTCTTTTGAGAAAATTCTTCGGCCGCATAAGTTATGTGTCCAAAATCAACCCCACCATCTCTTTGCTTAGGGTTATCTTTTGGATCTTTAAACTCGTCATCAAAGCTAAAAAAGTTTGCAGTGGCAATAGCTGCGTCAGCAATGGCTTCCATACCCCACAGAGCTAAATTACCTACTCCTGCTACGGTGTCTCTACCTAATTGACCTACTCCTGCAACTTTAGAGAGTTCTCCACTTGCTTGAGCTTTGAGTATGTTTAACTTTTGATACTGATTTAAGGATGTATACTTGTCTAACATTGCCTTGAAAGATACAACTCTTTCATTAAAGTCAAGTACAACTGCACCCTTCCCTGACTTATCTGATAAAGGAAATATGGTTTTTTGACCCATAGTTACAGTTTCTTTTGTGTCATCATCTTTGATTAACACTTTTTTCTGATCTACATCAATGCCTATATTTGGAAGACGAACTTGTTTGCTTTCATCTAAAGGGTCAAATTGTCCAAGAAGTTTCACAATAGGTAGCACACCTACTCTACCATCAGGTAGCACAACTTTAGTGCCTTGATTTGCTACCAACGCCTGCAACTTATCTTCGTAAGTCATCCCTGAGCCAAACTGCGTAATAGGAGAATCATCCAAACTTTCTATGGTTACTTTGCCATCATCACCTTTAAGAAATCCTAAACTTTCTGTTCCTTTTACGTTCTGCTGTATTGCGTTAGCTAGTTCTTCTTTCGATAGTATTTGTCTGTTTGGTCCTTGAGCTTCTTTGTACATGTCATAGTAAGATACAGAACTTTTATAGCCTGTAGCACTTTCCATTCCTTCTCTAAAAGCGTTAGGATTATTTACCTGCCCACTAAAGTAACGTGCATCTAACTCACCAGCAGGCAGATCTGTGATAGATATAGAACTATAGTCAAAGGGTTTGTCCTTATCCTCTAGTCTTTTATATACGTCACCAAACTGTTGTTGTACATTTTCAGCCATATACTAGTTATCCCCTAGTTTAAATTCGTTACTTTTCTTTTCTTTGTTATCTTTAGTTGTGTTACCTTGAATATTAACTGGTGCAATATCCTTTGCTTTGCCAAATCCACCTAAATATACACCCTCTTTATTTCCAAGTTTACTACCTGCAAGTTTATCTTTATGTCTCATACTTATTTTGTAAACAGTATTTATTATATCCCCACCAGCCATGTTTTGCATGAGGTGTGCAGATGCTACTTCTTTAATATCACTAGACATGTACGCCTGATAAACTACCTTTTTTCTTTCTGCGTCTAGGGCAATAGCTTCAGCTATTTCTCTTAAAGCAACGTCATCAGCTAAGAATAAAAGTTGTAAACCCTCTTGTATTCTAGCTACGTCATCATCAGATATTCTAGGTCCTGCCTGAGTTCCCCCAGTGTTTTGGATATCAGCGGCTAATCTGAATGTCATTCTAGTAGCATAAAATTTTAACAAAGCATTTTTAATTCTTTGTTGATCTCCAGAAGCAACAGCTTCGGCATATTCTTGTTGATTAGATTCAAATAAACTTGTAAACTTGTTTATTAAACGACCATCTCCACCAAAAGCTTCTGCAGTCTTTTTAATCAAACCACCTACGACATTACCAAAAGCAACTACGTTTCTAGGTATAGCCGCAGTAGCTCCTGTTTCTCCACCACCGTCTATTAAAAATTTAACTTGTACAGCGTCAGTTTCTAAGTCTTGTGCTGATCTTAGTTTTATAGCCATACTTGCACGAGGACTACTACCTCCTACAAGTTGTTTTAAAAGACCTTGATTCTTTAAATCAATTTGACCATTTAAACCAAATTGTAAATTTGATTGATATCTAAATCTAGCAGGTAGAGCGTTAGATATTACTTTTAGTAGCACTTGAGGATCATTATATAAATTTGAATTGAATCCTAAACTTTTCAATTTATCTTTTAATTCATCTGCTAGTGATGCGTTGTTTACTGATGATGGATCGTTAACGTTTGTTAAGTAAGGAATAGCAACTCCTATTGCATCAACTATTTCTCCTGCAGTTACTTTTTGTCCAATTTTTCCTGTTTCATCTACAACGCTTTTTCCTTGTTTTTTAGCGAACTCATTTAAGCTGTTAGCCACATCACTAATTTTTATAGGTTTAGTTTTGTCGATACCATGAGTTCTAGGAGCTAAACGTTTTAAAATATCTATTTGATTTTCATTAAAAACTTTTGTTCCATCAGCTTGCATATTTCTAAAAAAATCATTAGTTCCTATTGCAAGTTTAGTTTCACTAAATTCATACATTGCAGGTTTACTATCAGAATAATCACCAGTTTCTTTTATAAATCTATCTAACTCTTTTACAGATGTACCAACTCTCTGTGCTACTATTCTAGCAAGTGCAGGTATACTGCTGATGTAATCCCATTGCGATTTTTTAAATGTGTAAACTTTTTTACCATTTGCTGTTTTGTCTTCTTCTAATACTAGATTGTTTTGCCAAGCGTCAGCTAAACTAGTTACCATTGTATTCGTAAGCCTTTTATCGTTTTCAAACAATTTTAAAAAATCAGGATTTAATACTGTGGACATCTGAGTAAATGTATCTTCTTTCTTTGCCTGATCATTTGCTGATTCATAGTTAGCACCTCTTGGTATGTATATTTTACCATTTCTAAAAAAATTACCAAACCCTGCGTTTTGTACTTTTTGTTTAAATAAATTAGTATTAAACTGGTCATTGAGTACGTTGAACACTGCTGCATTTTTTGTATCATCTTTTGCAGGTACATCTTTGGCGTAGAACGCTTTCCATTTTTCTTCCTCTTGTATTAGTCTTCTTCTTTTTTCAAAATCTCTCTTGTCAGACCTTACAGCAGCTTCTTCGTCAGCTTCTACTTTTCTTTGAAAAGCAACGTTTTGATTGTACTGTTGAGCAGCACCTTTAATAGCATTTTTAAAAAAACTTCCTACATTTAATCCCATTAAACTACTTCCTCTTGTTCTACCTCTTCAGGAGCTATGGCAATAAAACCTTTTGCCATCACAGTCTCAGGTTCAGGATCTTCTTCTATTGTATCTGCTACCGATGTTATGTACTCATAAAGATCAGGATTTCTCTTTTCCATGAGAGTCATAATTGTCCGATCATCGATGCCTTCATCCATTTCATACAGACCATCATCTGTGTTGTACCCTCGCACTGGTATGTTTTCTTCTTCTGCTATAGACATCAGGTACACGGCTATAGGTCCTTTAATTATTTCTGCCACGTCAGGAGTGAAATGTCCTTGACTAAATCCCCCTATTGCAATAGTGTTTGTTATCTCTTGAATAGACACGCCTGCGATCATTAGCTTTTCCATCTGTGTACGAACTTCAGGTGTTTCTAATCTATCTATAATTGCATCTACTGCTGTTGCAGGACTAGAGTGTACAGGAGGTTTCTCCCACGCCCACTTACCTCTAGGTTGCGTAAATGACCATCCGGGAGGAGCTTTGTTAAAGTCATTCATACCTCCTGCTGATCTGTTTTGAGGATTTATTGTAGGTTTCATATCAGTCATGTTTATTTTTCACCGTAATATTTAGGAGCAAAACTTGGCTTCTTTGTCTTAGTTCCTACAGATATTTTACTGTAGTTAGCTAAGTTAATTGTTCTACCTGAACCATTATATATTCTCATTTGTTCAACGAGTGCTTTGATGGAAGGATTATCACCTGCATTTACTCTCATTATAGCGTCATTTATTCTTGGTGTAAACCCTAGATCAGATGATCCTGCTTTGAACTTGGGAGTTCTTAGACGACTTGTTCCACTTATACCTCGTAGTTTTGCTTGGGCATGATCTATTGGTTTATCAGGAGCAGCCACTGCTAAGAACCCACCTGCAAAATCTAAAGCAGTCTTTGCTGCAGTTCCTACACTTGATCCTCTGTCTGGAGTGAAATAATTAGCCATACTGTCTTGGCTATAGTCTGTAAAATAATCATCATAAGTATCGCCTACAAATTCAGTTACGCTATCATAAGCACTACCGACAGTGGAAGTTAGTGAATCCCACGTACTTGTTAAAAATTTCCACATTGTATCCATAATTTAACCTCTAACTAAATTTTTTCTTAGCATATGTGTTACCAACCTGAAATACTCCGTTAAGGACAGCTTTACCTAGTTCTGTGCTAAACGTAGCGTCACTTTGCAACTCGTACAAAGAAGAGTTAGAATCAATTTCCATGCCTAGTAAGCCTATTTCATGGTTTCTCTGTTCTTGACTCTGTGCTATATCTAATGCCCAACCTGCTTCATCTCTGTATCTTTGCCATAAGGCATCAAGAGAATTTTGTGTCATTCCTAATAAGTTTTGAGCATTTTGTTGATTGGCAGCATTTTGATTAGCAGTTTCTGCAGTGTTTATTTCTCTACGCCACACGGCATTTGATTGTGCTATCTGTGTAGCCATACTTACATTGAACCTTTCACGAGAATCGGACAAAGTAGCATTGTATTGTGCTATTGCATTAGCTTCATCTGCGTTGAATTGTTCTTGGGCAGCTTTACGATTTTTGTTGTTTGTTTCTATTTGGGCCCCTAATTCTGCAAAGAACTCATCCACTTGATTTTGTGATTGAGCATTGAACTGAGACGCTGAATTTATTGCCGCCTGATTAGATGTAAGACTTTGTAGTTTTCCTGCGTAGTCTATCTCTCTCATTTTTTCTTCATTAGATAGATTTTGTAAATCTAAAGTTAAAAATGATTTGGCATTGTTGACTGCAACCTGCATACGAGCATCTAAGTTAGCTTTGTCCATAGCAGCATAAGTCATAGCATTTTGCATGACTGCTTGTTGTTGATTTGTAAGATTAGCCATGTCCATTTGTGCATAGCGATCTGCATCAGCTTTAGCTATTGGAATACCTGATTCCATGATAGCTTGTGTTATGGCCGCAGAAGCCATGCTAGATGCACCCAAACCTCTAGATTGCATTATTGCCCCAACTTGTCTGACTGCAGGGGCAGCCCAAGCAGGTAAAGGTTTACCCTCTTCAAACGATGAGAACAACTCTTCTAACTGATACTTGACTGTAGCTTCTTGTGATACAGTGCCTTGAGCAGCTTCTGCAACAGCTTTACTGCTTACTGTTCCTTGAACGTCACCAATTACAGATTCGGCAGATAATTTACCTTGTGCGGCAATTGCTTCAGGAGTTCCTTCTATGGTGTTTGCTACATACTTTTCTGCATTTTGAGCAGACGGTACAGTAACATCTAAATCAGTAGTTGGTACTTCTGTAGGCGTAGCTTTTAGAGCAGTGTCTATAGCCGCTGGGGTTGATAGTATTTCTTCATCTTCTTTAACTTTTTGTACAATAGGAGTAAACTCAGTTCCAGCAGGTAATTCTTTCGCTCCTGCCCTTTCTTGAACTGTTTCTACGATATTTGTAACTGGTTCTGTATCTAAAGTTGTGTCAGTTTCAGCCATTATCTATTTCCAATCAATACTTTGTCTAACTTATCTTCTAATCTTCTTAGTGCATCCATCAACTCGTGCATATCATCCTTAACGTCATCTTTACGTGCATACTCTTCTCGTGTCTTGTTCAAGAGTATCTGTATTCGTTTTACCTCTTGGAACATCTTGTTAAATGCCCAACCGAATGGTACAACGACCATAGTCAGGATTATGTTCCAAA
>Ga0209348_1000624_pt1 | contig 18103 bp, 29 predicted proteins | sample ETNvirenome_2_30_FD_184065 | JGI IMG/M metagenome (GOLD analysis project Ga0209348, IMG submission 184065) | Marine viral communities from the Pacific Ocean - ETNP_2_30 (SPAdes) (version 2) | ecosystem: Environmental > Aquatic > Marine > Oceanic | place: Pacific Ocean | collected 2013-06-22
GTATAAATCTCAGCATGCTGATTTTCATACCTCTTATATTCCAAGCCGAACAGTGCGTTCAAACCTGGCTCTAGTTCTTTGACTAGTTGTGATCGTGATATTGCCATTTTTGTTCTCCTATTCTAGCTATTATCTATAAGTGTTAGCCGCAGCATTTATTACAACGATGATATTTGCACCAGCTGCTGTTAAATCTTCATTATCTGGATCTTCTGCAGATCTTACGATTCTGAACATTTTAGTTTCAGCTTGTGCGCCTGAATCAAACGTCGCTGTTGATGCTCCGTCTTTTGCGTCACCAGCAGCAAAGTCATTTATGTTTCCACATAAACCAAAGATTGCTTGTCCTACCGCCGCATCCGCTTTGACCACGTATTCTTGGTCTGGATCGTCGTTTACGAAAGCAACTCCGTCTGTGCTGTTAGTGTTTGGGTTTGTTCCAAATGTAGTGCTCGCTGCTACTGAATTTGCGAACGTTGGTTTGCTTGTAGTGTTGTCAATGTAGAAAACACCATTGTGCACACCGACTAACAATGCATCATTTGCAGTTGTAAAGTCGATACCACCATCGTTACCGTCATCTGTAGTTGAGAAAGCAGAATCTTGGATATAACCAGTGTCACCAGCTAGCTGGATAGACGCTGGGTTACCCTTGAAGATTCCTACACCTAGACCACTTTTGATTGCGTACTTTGATTGACCGCCGATAGCTGGGCTGTTGCCTAGTTTCATAGCCATTCTAAGTCCGAATCCACTTGTGCTTCTATTAGCCATAGTTGTTTCTCCTTATGTACCTGCCCTCGAAAGGGCCTCCAGTACGGTTTATATAATTCAGTGATATTTAAAATTACTTTTTCGTACCACCGAAGGTTACACGAGATTGCCTTTCAATATTGATTGGCATCCTATTATCCTGCTCCTTCATTAGATCGTTTTCTACGGCTTCGTTTCGTTCTTCATGACGTTGAGTCATGTATGCTTGACGTTGCTTCGCGATCTCGACAGGTACCTTCGCAAGAAGAAGGCCACCGACCCCAATCACTCCCTTGTATTTGCCCTCATCGAGGACTGGATAATCACTGGCATTTTCAACTTCCTCGGCACGAACTAACTCATAACCTTCTCTTAATCGAGACGTTATATTTTTCGTATCTTGGTAGCCTACTACCTCTGCTCTTATCCATCTATACCTGAATCCATCAGGTGCAGGGGGTGCATCTAGAGAAGATGGTGGAACCCACACTTTAGGTCTTTCAGACTTTGACCGTGTTTGGTTCGCACGAGAAGTGTTTTTATCTTTTTCCATGTTACGCTCCTTCCGTGTTTTTTAATTGTTTTGCGTATTCTTCGAGTGGCACACCTAATTTTTTCGCTATTGCGACCTGTGATGATGTGAGTCTCACAGTTTTGCGACCAGGCTTTACGCTTCTATTAGCTGAAGCCACTGTCTGAACAGGGGCGGTCGATTGCTTTGTTTCAGTATTACCAAATTTATGCGGAAAGTCAACTCTAATACGTTTATCAACTTCTGCATAATACTCATCAGAATTAGGATCATAACCTTCTTTTTCAGTTAAGTCCTTGTGTATCTCAAAAGCAGTATAAGTCATTGCTCTGTCTGTTCCAAACCAAGTATTCTTAGATGCCCATGCTTCGGCTCTAGGATCTGGATTAATTGGATCATTCATATCAGGTTGACTTGTATAGCTACCTTGAGAAAGATTTACAGGTTTCTCTGCCTGTGGTTTTGCTTCTCTACCTTCTTTAGCTGCATCAAGCTTTGCATTCTCAAACGCGAGTGTTGCAATTCTTTTATTAGCTTCAACTTGAGCTTTTGCATCACCAGATTCAATAGCTGCTGCTAATTCTTTTTGTGCAGCTTCTAATCCTGATGAAATTGTAGACTCAAATTTTTTAATATAATCAGCATCAGTTTTTTCAAATCTTTTTTCTAATGCTAATCTTTTTTCTTCTACAGCTTTTGCATATTCAGTAGCAGCTTGTTCCCTTCTTTCTGCTTCTCTCATCTTACGAGTTAGTTTCGCAATACGAGCTTGTACACCTTTACTGTAGTCTTCTAATTTATCATCATCCTTTTTTTCTTCTAACTTTGTTTCTCTTTCATTTTCATATGTTTTATCTGTTTCGCTTGTTTCTGTTTCTTGTTTTGGCGCTTCAGTATCAACTACTGACTCGTCTTTTTCTTCTGCAATATCAATCGTAGCATCAGGTCCTGATGTATCGATGGGTACCGTCTTTTTTTCTTCTTCTGGCATAGTTACTCCTTCCTATGTTTAGAACTCATGCAAGATGTCCTCTGGACTATCAATTGTTGCTAACACTTCATCGTCGTTTAGCAGACGCATTTCCCCACCATCTATTTTGATTCGGCTACCTGCATAACGTGCAAACATAACCCAATCTTTTACTTTGCACCATGGACCATCAGGATACCTCTCTTTATCCTTATAACAATCTGGACCCATGGCCATAACTAAACCAACTTGAGAGGCAACTTGTTGTTTCTCTAAAGTAGTTTCAGCTAATACTAATCCACCTTTAGTTTTTTCTTTCATCTTAAAAGGTAAAACTAAAAGCCGCCAACCTGTTGGCTTTGGTAATTTTGGTTCTTCTTTTTTTGTAGGTTTTACACCAACAAGTTCATTGTTTGGTGTTAATATTGATGACTGTTCCTTTTTCATTTTGCTCCTTATCATTAAGCAGGTTAGAGAGTTCCTGTTTAGTTGCCTCTAGGGCATTTATTTGTCCTATTATATACTGGTATTTTTCCATAGTGTCAACACCTCCAGATGTGACTGTTACGGATAATGCTTCTGTTCTAGTATTTATAAACCTAAGCAGTTTTGTTATGACGTTTTCTAATTGCATTTTTTCCTTTCTTAGCAATCGATGCAACCTGGCTTTTACCCATAACCTTAGCCCTCTGTTCCATCACTGTTAATATTTGTATCTTACGTGCAAATGGTTTGTTTACACGTTTTACTTTTGCAACAGTTGCTCTTGCATCTGCTGGTGTTGCAAATTTTATACGGACGGTGTCTCTTGGATTCTCGTCCGTATAAAGTCTTCGACCTGAGCCTTTAGGCTTTTTACCCGTTCCTTTTTTTGGATCGGCCACCTATAACTCCTTTAAGTGTTTTAGCCTGACCAGCATGTAACTTAGATGCTTTTTTCAAACCTTTAATCACTTTTTTTATTTTAGCTTTTGCTTTTTTCATTATACCTTCTTTTTCATCTTAGCTTTTTTCTTTTTAGCCATGATGAATTTTTTTAATTGTGGAGGGATCTTTCCACCTTTTTTCATGGCAACATCTCTTTTCATCATGCCGCCTCCCATTTTTGCTTTTCTCATGTTAACATTTCCATCTTCTGCGAGCCTGTCTTAGTCTTGAATTCGGATCTTTTGCGGCTTTAGGAAACTTCTTCATCTGTCCTGCACTTCTCGCACAGAATGATTTACGTCGTTTAGCAGCTTTAGATCCTGGTTTGACTTTGCCAGTGACCGCTGTTTTTAGTTTGGAGCCGGGATTTGCTCTTCGATATGCAGCCACTCCGGCTCTTGTCATGCCTGCACCTTTTTCCGTTGGACGGAAATTTTTTTTATTTCTTTTGGGCATTTTATCTTGTCTTCTCATTATCTAACACCCATCCTTCTACCCATGAATCCACCCATCATGGCCTGTTTTCTTTTTGCAAAAGTTTTAACATTTGTTGGTTTACCACCAACACCCTGTGCTACTGCTCTTTTTCTAGAAACTGCTGATCGTCTTTGTCCTTCTGTCATACGTCTTGCTTTTGCAAGTGGGACACATTTTGGATACTTACGTTTTGCATCTGCTTTCTGTTTTGATCTTCCACACTTTGAAAAAGAACCATCTTTCTTTTTACTTCCTATATCTACCCACTTCTGGGCAAACCATTTATCAAGTCCGTTTTTTGCCATAGCATTACGAGTTCTTTCCGACGGCTTCTCTGTTCATTCCTTTCTTGCAGAGTCCGCCACCACGTAAACCTTGTCTTTTTAATTTAGCAGTTGCTTCCATTAAACCACCCTCAGCTTTGCTGCCTCTGAAGTCTTTTCTCTTGACTCCAGATGGATCTTTGATCTTACCTGCACAGATCTTGCTGGCATATGCGTTCGCGTATGCTGATGGGTATACCTTGAATTTTCTTTTCGCTGCGGCTTTACCTCTAGGACATAGTTTAGTCATTATGTGCCTTTCTTTTTTAAAGGTTGTTTCATTCGATCTCTCATCGGTTCTTCACCTGATTTTTTCTTTGCTGCTGTAATTACATCACCTCTTGTGATTCTTTTTTTATCTCCGTACTGTGCAGCTAATTGTTTTTCTCTTGGTGTCACTGCAAGTTTACCTTGACTATAACCCATTCTACGGCCCATCATTCCGCCGCCCATTTTACCAACTCTACCTCCTGTAGCTTTTTTTTCTTTAAAAGCTTTATCAATCATACCTTTAAACACTTTAGTATTTTCTTTTTGAATTCTTTTAAAACGTTCTTTATTTGATTCAGTTTTTCCTGTTTTATCTTTAAAAGTAACTGGAAGTTTATTTTTTATTTCAAACGCGGTTTGTTTTAATTTTTGAGTTTTACCTTTTAATTTTTGAGTTTCAATTTTTAAGTCTCTTAATTTTTTTTGTATTTTTGTTTTAGGCACATTTGGTTTAACAGCTTTGATTGCTTTGCTTAGCATTTGAAATTTTTTAAACATTATTTTTTGCCTCCGTTTCTAAAAATTTGTGTACCCTTTATACCATAAATACTCGCCACGACAAGGATCCACAAATTTGTAAACCATGACGGGAGCTGCGAGAACATTTCGAAGAATAATTTTACCTTGTCCATAGCAGTCGGGTCATCCGATATGACTGCATATGCGAGCACCACCACGGGCAACGAAAGAATTATCAAAACTGCCTCGTCCTTCCAGTCTGATTGTCGGGCCTCTAACAGTTTTCCCTGGTAAGCTTCCTCACCTCGGGCCATTTTAGAAGCGTGCATAAGTTGTGCTTCCGACATTGCCATTTTCGTCTTCTGCTTGTTCTCATAAATCTTACTACCAGCAGAGACGGCTAATTTTATCGCCGATAACCACATAATTAGTATGCTTTAGAGTTTCTTTTCTTTTCTGCTAACATTCTTTTCTGACCGCCAACTGGCATTTCAGGTTTTCCTGTAGCAATATAGTTAAAAGCTCCATCTGCAGTAGTTTTAGATCTAGGATCTACTTCAATACTTTGCTCTGCAACTTTAACTTCTTTGATTTTATCAAGTTTTTGCATTTATACTCCTTTTTTCACTCCTTTTATAACACCTTTATTCTTAGATGCATAGAATATCTTTTCACCTTTCTTCTTACCATATTGTTTCTTCATAGATTTCATAATTTTTTTACCTTTTTTGTTTAATGGCATATTAATCGTCTATTTTTATAGCTGCTTGTTGCACTCCAGTCTTTGCGAGACTGACTCCAGCACGTAATTTTGCTAAATCTTCATTCTGATCCATCTTATCTTCGGCAATTTCTTGTGCTTGCATTAATTTTGCTCTGTTTAAATCTTGTGTTGCCTCATCGTTCATCTTTTTACGCTCATTTTCCATTGCTCTAAGGTCAACTTCACGTGATTTTAACTTTAATAGAGGGTCAGAATCAAATTGTGATGTAATTTCTTTTTCTTCTTTCATAAATTCCTCTGTCATTTCAGCAATTAAGATAGCTTTTCTACCTTCAACTTGATTTGTTAGTGCTTGAAGCTGTGCTTGTATCTGTGGATTCATTGCTGCTTGTTGTTGCATCATCATCATTTGCTGTAATTGTTCTCTAAACTCCAGTTGAACTTGTTCTTGAGCCATTAGACTAATGTGTTCTAATATATTTTTTTGTATTGCAGCCATAACAGCAGGATTATTTCTAACAATATTAGTAGACATAAAATTTAAATGCGCAGTAATGTGTGCTCTATGGTCTTGACCAGGAAAAGCTTGAAAAGGTTTACCACCTAAAGCATTAATGTGTTCTAAACTTGGATCCATCGGTGCCATTGGCGCTGGTGGTGGTAACACTGCATCAATATTTTTTACACCAATTGCTTCGTACATTGTACGATACACTTGATACATGTTGTGTGCTTGCGGATTTGCACTAGCAATTTGTAACTGTGTTTGAGCCAGAGTAATTCTTTGACTCATAGAAAATATATTTGGATCTGCAACTGGTATAACATCAACTCTATCATCAAAGTCAGCTTGTTTAATATTTCTTGCACCACCTACAACATCATATGGATATTCTGGTGGTAAATATTGTGACACAACTTTTGCAAGAAGTTTAAATTCTTTTTTCATTGCTGCATAACATCTTTTGTGTATTGCGCTCATGACTCTTGAACCACGTTCTAGTAATGCAATCGTTGTTCCAACTGCAGCTTGTTGATTACCATCACCCACTTGCATATCAGCAATAGCGGCAAATCTTTGTCCTGCTTGAACTACAATACCTAATAAGTTTAATAATGTTTGAGATGGTTCTTTGTATGGTAGCGGAAAGAATGCATCACGTAAATTACCACCTGGTGCGTCTACATCTTTAAATTCACCTGGTTGTATTGGAGCTGCTTCATCCCTAACTCTTACACCTCTTTGTTTAAATCCTGCTGGTAAGTTTGATAGAGTACCTGCGTCTAATAATTGACGGAGAGCCGCCGTTGCCGTACGACTCAATCCGCCAATCATGTGAATGAGTCCAAAGCCATAAAATCCTAGTCCTGGCAGAAATTTAAAGTGGACAAAATATTGGATCTTATTTTTCTTTAGATCATCGGGCGCATAGTTCCTTCTAATAGAAAGAACTTTTCTATTACCTTCTTCAACAGTTACGATGTAAGGCAATTTTATTCCAGTTGGTTCACCATTTGAATCAACTTCTTCAAAACCTTCTAAATCTAAGTTAACATGACATTCTAACAAAGTGTAAACCGGTTCGTTCTTTCCAGTTTTTTTACTACCTTCTAGTTCACGTTCTTTTTTTGCAAGTTCCTCGTTTGTGCTAGTGCCTGGAGGGCCTAACTCTACATCTCTATAAAAACCATTAACTTGTTGTTTTCTTAATTCGTTTTCAGATATTTTAATGGTATGAATAATCGCTTCCGCATCGTCTAATGAGGTAGCCGTGTACGGAACGATTAATTCATCCGCTGGAACAAACTTAGATACAGCTCGCCCCATATTTACATCATAGTAAACTTTTTTAAATGTAGAACCTGCAAGAGGTAAATGAAATAACATAGAATCAAACTCTGCTTCATACTCTTTCATTTGATCCATAATTAAATAATTCATAAAATCTTTTACACGAGTCGCTTGTTGTTCTGTTTGTGGACTTTTAAGTCCCATAACTTGTGTTCTTACTGGTCCATCACCTGGTAATAATTCTTTGTAAGCTTGAGCTTGAAATTGTGTAACAGCCTCTGCCATCACAGGGTGAGTTGCACCTGAAGCTCCTTGAAAAGGTTCAGTTCTGTTTTCGTATTTAAATCCTAATAAATCTAAACCAGTAATATAAGATTGCTCCCATTCTTTTCTGGATGCTTTGTAATCCATATAATTTTGTGCCATATCATTTCCGATTGGCTCTAATACATCATCTGGTAAAAGTTCTGCTAAATTATCAAAATGTGCTTCTGTTCCAGGAATATTAACTGCACCTGGTTCGTAATCTAACGTTACACCACCATCTTCTTCTGGTATAACTTCTATTGGTCCTTTTAGATCTTGTGCTTCTTGTTCCTGAACAGCAACATCTTGGATCTCCTGCTCTGAGGGGATCTCTTCTTTGTTTCTAGTGTTCGGGAGTCCTTTGTCTATTTCTGCCATTTAATACTCCTATAAGTTTCTAACACGTTTCATTAAACCTTGCAACCCTTGTGAGTTTGGTCCTGATTCTGGTGGTGGGCCTGAGTCTACACCAGCTAATTTAGCAATACCACCGCCTGCAGCTGAAAATTCATCAAAAGCATTTCTTTCACCTCTTAGATTTTGCATAACTGCTTCTTGACGTTCTTTTCTAAATAATTCTGTTTTTTGATCCGGTGTTAAAGTATCTAAAAAATCTAATCTTTTTTTAGCTGCTTTTGCTGCATCAATACCTAATCCTGCTGCAGTAATACCAAGTCCAACTGGTGTTGTTAATCTAGCAAACCTACCCAGATTTAAGATTCTTTGAGCTGTTGGATTTTTTGTAATCTTTGATAAATTTTCTTTAAAAACACCTGGTAAAGATAATTCTAAACCAACCAAAGGATCGACAACTGCATCAGCAACATTCTCTCCTTTGTCTATATTAGATTTTACTTGCATGGCTGCAAAAGGTAAAACACCAAGTCTTGTTCCAGCACCTCTAAAAGCTTTTCCTAGTGCAGTTTTAATTGGTGTGCCTGTTGCTTTTAAAACAGCAGCTGTACCAGCTGCTGATAATCCTGCACCTGTAGTAATTGGATTTCTTCTTGCAAAAGTATCTTCTTCTATTGATTTAATTCCAATATTAGGATCAAAACTTGCTGTTAATGGAAAACCTCCTGGTCCTGTAAAATCATCATTTAAAGATGCGATACGAGGAATTTTTCTTAAAATTTTTTTGAAAGAATCAGGGGTTGCGTTATTTATTTTGTCAAATAATTTTTTCTCATCAAACTCGTTAAACCCTTTTTTAAGAGTGTTAATCATTTGTTTATATGTAGAACTATTTGGATCAATAACTTCTTTTCTTAATTGTGGAATAGTTCTTAAATCTTTAGGTATTACAAAAGAATATTTTTGTGTTGCAAAAACATCATCAAAAGCTTTTTTATAAGTTGTATTAAAATTTTTATAATTAGCTATTGTATTTTTTGGTGCATCAAAACTCATTTTAGGAATAGTTATTTTTTTAGCCCCTCTTAATCTTCCCTGATTGAGATTGTTTTCTACTTTAGTCGCTGCAGAGTTATATTTTTCTTTTGCTAATTTAGCTTCCTTTGAATTTACACCAAATTGCGATATGGCTTTTTGAACGTTTTCCTCCAGTTTAGATTTTGTACCATCCCAACTTGTTTTTATTTTATTTTTATTGGCATCTATTATCTGACCAAATATACCATAAGGAGTGCTACCTCTGTTAACAGAACTTGCAACGCCTTGAGGCTCGTCAATATCAAAAAGTTTTGCAACGTTTGTTTTTTTAAATTCAGGGTTTTGAACTATCTTACTTTTTGCCCCTTTGATACTAGGTTCTCCTACAGATTTACCAATTAAAGCCTCGTTTAAATTTCTAAGATAGTTTTTATAAGGAGAAGATTCTAAAATTTTTAAAGCATTCTTTTTAAATTTAGGTTTTATATTTAAGCCTCTATCCTCTTCTATGCCTTTTTCGCCATAAATACTAGCAAGTTGTAACAGTCTTGTTGCAGCTTGTGAATTACTTACGTTTCCAATAACTTTTTTAACTTTATTAATATCCTTAATATTTGTCTTGCCAGTTTTAAAAATATTATCAATAGTTTTACTTTCTGATAATTTTAATAATTGTTCGTTAACACCTTGAGATACTTGTTGTGCTATTCTGGCTGCTGTTGATGGATCTAGGATTTTTACGTCTCCTGCGTCTACTGCATTTTTAATTGTATAAAAATCAAAGTTTCCTAATCTTCTTAATTCTTGAGAGGATGGTAATCTACCTTTTTCTTTTTCAAAAGTTTCTACAAATGTTTTTAATCTTTTTTGTGCTTCTGTTGCTTGACCACTTCCTTCTTTTATAACTGGTCTAGTGGCTAATTCTTTTTTAGTAATTTTAATGGGTGCTAAACCTTTTTTTGCTGAATCAATAAAGGAATCAATAGTCGTTGTCTTATCAACATTAGGAAACAATTCTTTATTTATTTTGGGAATACTTTTTCCTTTTAAATAACTATCTTTTATTTGTTGTCCAAATTGTTCTACAGATCCTCCAGGATAAAACCCAATCCGTCCACCATCAGCTCGTGGATTACGTCTGTTAAACGCGTTGAATAATTCTATCTCCTGCACTTTTGGTTTTGGATCTGGTCTTGCAACATCTGATGCAAACTTAACCTTATCTTTAATGCCTGATCGAGTCAGGTAGTCCATCATCTGTTTGTATTCTTTTGGAGTCATTATTCTCCTAACATTCTAGCGATACCACCTGATGCAAAGTCATCTGGCTCCGGACCAGGTCCGTATTTACTTTCTAAATAGTTTGCTTGTTCTACTGGATCTTCAATAAATTTTTGATATTTCTTTCGCTTCTCATTAGCTTTGGCAGCCTCTTTACCAGTTAATTTTTTACCGGTTGCATATTCTTTTAACGGACTTATATCCTCCATTAGATCGTCAACATTATTAACCACGTTAGTGCCATCAAATTCCATATCACCATCATAATTTACAACACGTGGCTCTGACTCATACGCCTCAAATTCTGCAGAAGATTTAGTTCCTCTTCGTCTTACAAACCCTTTTTCATTTTGTATGATAGTAGGTTCTATATCCTCGGAACCCTTGACAACTAGATCTATCTGATCAGGATCATTAACAGGTCGTTGAATATTTCCTTTCTCGTATGGTTTGGTCGGATCTTTTCTTAATTTTGCTCCATAGTTAACTGTTGTGGTATTTGTATCTAAATCTCTGTAAACCGTGACCTCTGCAAAATCGTTTATCTGTTTGGTGTGAACTAATTCTCTTTCCTTAGTTGCAAATCCCTTGGTCACATCCTCACCCTCGTTAATGACTTTCGTTACAAGGGCATCAAACCATTCTGGTTTACCAGGTGCGTTTGGTGTTGTTATAACCTCTTTTGCAACCTGTTTGGTTGTGCCTTTACCAAGACCTAGTAATCCTGTCTTGAGTGCAGTGATACCTGCACCAGCTGCTCCCATGGTTTTTAAAAATGCTCTACGTGCCTTGTCTATTGATCCTAACTTGAACCCTGCACGTCCACCTTGTGCAAAGTCTTCTGGGTCAGGCATGCCTCTTGTTTGTTCTGACAATCCATCAAGTGCTTCATCATAAAGATCCATCTGTTGTTTTTGATCTAGATCAGAAAAGTCTTTACCAAATTTTTTTTCTGCTAAATCCTCTGCAACAAGTTGTGCATTATATTTTCTATCTCCTCTTACAAATCCTGGTGAAGCATTGTCGACTGCGTCTTTAATCATTTTTCTATTTCTTATTCTTTGAACAGCTTCTTTATTATCTTTTTCCATACGCGCTAATACTTCTGCTTCTCGCTCTGCAATAGTTTTAGGTCCTTTTTTTGTTGTCTTAACTAAATCAGAGAATGGATTATTTGTTTTCATCAATTCACTTTCAACCATATTTTTTACAGTTTCTTCTGCTGATTGCACCGGAGCTGCAATATCATCAGGACCACCACGACTGCCTGGTGGTGGTAGATCATCATCTGGTATCTGTTTGCCACCCATGATACCTTTTTTAGGATCGATCTCTTTACCCTCTAGATCAAATACTTTTGCGGATTTTGTGGATTTGATTCCTTCTTGAACAGCTGGTCTTTTTTCTATTTGATTGATAGCATTCTCAACTTGGTTAGCATTTTTTAATGAGTTTGGATCAATACCACTACGCATTAATCTTTCTGCAGTCATGGCTACATTGAAATCAACTAAATCTTTTTTTGGCATTGTCCGAACGATTCCGGTTTGATCCTTCATCATTGTTCGTAATACCCATTGTAGAACTGCCTTCATTATTTTTTACCTTTTAATTTTTTAAGTTCAGCTGCTTTTGCTTTAGCTTTTTCTCTGGCTCTAATCTTATCAAAAAAAGGTCCTGTTTTATTTTCAAAATCAGAGACCATAAGATCTGTGTAACGTTCTAGCTCTGCAGGTTCTTGTTCTACTTTTTTCTTTTCTTTTTTAAGTCTCTTGTTCATGGACTCTATAATCTCATCTTTCTTGCCGGTCTTATCTAACTTGTAAACATTTGATAAAAGATCTACAACCTTACCAACTTTGAAACCCTGCCTGTGATATTTGTTTGCCATTAATAATAATTCCTTTTAGTTTGCTCGACATTTTCGTCGATATAATCTTCAGGGTGTTCGATTAGACCGCCCTGTCTAAATCGCATGATCGCCTGTGTCGTGGAATCCACAAGGTCATCATGATCACCATAAGGAAATGCAGCACATTCTTCAATAACGTCGTCTGCAAATTTCTGCTCAGGTGCCCATATCATACCAGATTCAAATAAAGGTGCAACAGCATTTACACGTGCATGCTTATCGTTTCCTTTAGAAGGACTAAAGTTAACAACTGGTATATCCATCTTTCTAAGCTCGTATGTCAGAGGTAATCCTGATGCTTTTGCCTCGACAATAACTGTTTCAGGCTTCCAATACTGATATTGTTCAAGAGCCAATCTTCTTAGTTCAGGGAACTCGTATCTGCCTTTAATAGCATCTAACAATATAAGATTGGCTCCTTCGTCTTCACTTGGGTAAAATATTCCCCACGTAGTGATGGCGCTGTAATCAGCTGTCTCCTTTTTTAAAAATGCAGTATCATAAGATTGTATAACATGTTGTAGTTGTGGTATCTCTTCACCAGTATAAGTTCGCCACCATTCACGTTTTAATATAGCTCCTTCTTCTGCTGTTGGATTCTGCATCCACTGTGCATTCCATTTGCCCGTGGGCAATGTTGCTTGGACCTTTTCTAATTCTTCTAACTTCCAATATTCTGGCCACACAGGTTGTGCGTTCTTTGATCCATGTTCCATGATTGCTGGAAACTCGACCACGTGCCATTGATCAGCTTTCGCTTCTTTTTGATTCTGTATCAACTTACCAGTCAAATCTTTGTTACTCCATCTAGTCATAACTAAAACTATTTTACCACCAGGTTGTAAACGTTGTCGTGGACCTGACGTGTACCACTCGTAAGCTGATTCAAGAGCCGTAGGTGATAGTGCATCTTGCTCTGAATGTGGGTCATCAATAATTAATAAATCTGCACCACGTCCTGTTATTGCCCCACCAACACCAGCAGCGAAGTATTCACCGCCTTGTGCCGTTTCCCAACGTCCTGCTGCTTTTGAATCTTCTTGTAATCTAGTTTTAAAAATTTTGGTATAATCTTCTGAGTCGATTAGGTTCTTGGCTTTCCGACCAAACCTGACTGCGAGTTCGCCTGTGTGCGTTGCTTGAATGATCTTGAGCTTTGGATCACGGCCCACCATCCATGCTGGTAGCAAGTAAGATGCAAATTCAGATTTTGTATGCCTAGGAGGCATGTTAATTATTAATCTGGTTATTTCACCAGTTGCTAATTTATTAAATTTTTCTGCAATGTGCCTGTGATGGGACCCCTCTACAAAATCTGGCCACACACATTTGACAAAAGACAAGAAGTCATTTTTAGCTTTATTCTGTATCTTTTTTTCTGCATGTAACACTCGCAGTTGTTTAAAAGTTTTTCTAACATCTGCAGGTAGTTTACTTATATCTATATTATTTAAATTCATTTAAAATTTTTTAAAAAATTTTTTGCACTATGTTTAAAGTGTTCAACATGTTTTTACCAGGTATAACTGTGTAAATCAAGCAATACAACCTAGAGTAGTGGGACCCCTTTGTACAAAAAGGGGGGATAGGGTCGAAGCGATTAGCGATGTTTGGATTTGGTTCGGGACCCCTGGCCCGTAGGGCCAGGGGTAAGAGAGTTAATCTAGTAAGACCATATAAGCTTTGGCATTGTGTTTCATAAACCAATCTAAACCTTTACGCATCTCTGCCCAGTATTTAGAAGAGCCTGTGCCATTGATTCGGTCTTCCATAGTTGCGAGTAATTCATTCTTAAATATTTGATCGTGAATGAATGCCTCGTCTTTAGTTAACATAACAGACTCGCCGTTGAATCTGTTTCGTCTTTCTTCTGTTCTTTCTGTTTTAGTCATATCCTATATTATCCTGTATTAGAGTTATTGTCAACCTCTTTTATTATTGTTTTTGTCCATGAATAATTACCCCAATTACTTTGGATTGTTTCTTTTACAGGGTCCTCGATCGGTGTTTCAAGAGCCTCGGTTCTTGGTGCAATCTGTCTTATTTGATTGCCATACTTATTCCAGAAATCTCGCTCACAAGATTGACTACAAAACCAATTCCAAGAGTTGTTTGCGTCGCCATATGTACTGATTTTTACTTTTCTTGTTCTCAATACCTTTGAGCCCTTGACACCTCGCACTCGGTCAACTGTATGTTTCTTATGGCACTCCGGTCCATGGCACCAATTATAGTCGCTCATTAGTGCCTCACTTTCCAACTTGTTGTTGCTGTTCTATATCCATGACTATCTAAGTCATAATAAACATAATAAGGGACACCCTGTTTAGATGTTCCATATCTAGATTTTTCGTCATGTTTGCCACGTCTAGTAATATGTTTTTTATGCTTACTAGCCCAATAAGTTATGTAGAATGTTTTAGTCATATTTCTCTCTTTCTGTTATGGGACTACCCTATAGGATAGTCCCTTAATTGTCAATAGTTAATTTAAACTATTTTCTGCCATTTGTTGTCTTGCAATAGCAATCTTTTGATCTCTAGTTAAGACTTCTTTATCTTCCAATAAACTTGCCAGATTATCTGGTGAATAAATTGAAAGTGCTAAACTAGAACTTTCATTTAACATTGTTTCATTTAAAACAACTCCAACTTTATCTGCGAGTGCTTTTGCTTGGTCAAAGTGTCTATAAGATTTTAGACCTAATCTCACTTTCTGCATTTTGCCCTCAACATAAGAATATAATTGTTGATGTTCTTTAATTACATTATCTGCACTAGCAACATACATCTTAAAAAAGTTTAGAGTATTCTCATCAACTTTGAATTGTCTTGAATGACAATAACTAGAACCAATAGTCCAAAGTTTAAAATCTTCTTCCCACTTTGCAACAGGTTTAGTTATAGATTTATCTTCGTTAGATGAATTGCTAAAACCCAAATAAGTATTAACTTGACTTTCATCATTGTAATACTTTGGATTTCTTTTGGAGTAGTCATCATTAATTGATAAATGAAAGTCTGGGTTTAAACCTTTAGCTTTTAATTCATCACGATAATATGCTCTTGCAAACTTTCTACCCATATTAAATCTAATATGAACTTCATCATTTGCTTGATACTCTCTACCCTCATCATCAACTTTTGTGATTGGTCTTTGAACATAGAAACAATTATCTTCATACAACTCGCCACCTGCTCTATTGTATTTTTGTATCATTGATCTAATTGTATCAACATCTTCCTGTGGTTGATGAAACCTTACAACTTGATTTATTTTCTCTTTTGCTTTTTCTCTCATCAAGTCATATTGTTCTTTTGCCTGTACCAATTTATCTTTTACTTTATCTTCGTAAAAAGATTGAAATTGATCTGCAATCACTTTTCGCTTATCTGCGTTAAGTGTTATCTTCTTTTCTTTAGTCATTGTTTTCTTCTTTCTCGTTATTGAAATTAACTAATAGTTGAATACCATTTTCATCAGAATATAAAACCTCTATTTTGTGAGTAGGACATTCATTAACCCAATCAGCAATTTCTTTATCGTTTATATTATTTTGCATGATTTGAAATTATCACTTGACAAAAGGATTGTCAAGTATTATATAGGATTTAGATTTATCCGAATGGGTGTTAGTCTCCCAGCGTGATAATCGGGACAACTTCTGGTTGTGGTGTAAAGTAGATTGAAAGAGATCCAAACACACGCACAACTAGAACTGATCCCTGGTCTATTGGCAGGGTTATTCCTGTTAAGCCCTGGTGCACCGGTAAACAATTGCCGCTGGGCTTCAATCCAATGGACCTGGGATCAGTGATTACAGGCACAGCGGTAAGCAGAAACTGTAATTGAGAATGCTGTGTTGCGCGACTGGTCCGGCTGGGATGGGCGGTGCATTGTGCATCGACCCTGAGGCCGCAAGCTACAAGCAGCAAGCGACAAGCTTCAAGCGTCAAGCTTGACAAGAAAGTATTATAGGATTATAAAGGATATATGAAAACAGAAGAAGCATTAAAAATTATAGGCGGCAGCCTGAGCAAGCCTTCAAAGATGCCTGGCTGGTCAATAGGTTTACCTGCCAAAGAGTGCAAGACTGGCGGCAAGCTTCAGGCTGTGAAGGGCAGCGTCTGTTATGACTGTTACGCGCTCAAAGGTTGTTACGTGTTCAAGGTTGTTCAGGATGCACAATACAGAAGGCTGGCAGCGTTGAAGAGCCCAGACTGGGTCCAGGCAATGGCGCACCTGATCAACAGCAAGAAGCCGGACGTGTTTCGCTGGCATGACAGCGGCGATGTTCAGGACCTGGAACATTTAAACAAAATTTATGAAGTCTGTAGACTGACGCCAGCAAAGCGTCATTGGTTACCGACCCGTGAAGCATGGATCAAGGACCACCTGACCAGCAAGCCTAACAATTTAGTCATACGATTTAGCGCCCCGATGGTGAACCAGCGGGCGCCTGAGTCGTGGCCTAACAGCTCAGAAGTAGTTGACGCTGGCGCGACGTGTCCAGCAGCACAACAAGACAATGAATGCAGAGACTGTCGAGCATGTTGGGACGCTACAATTAAAACAATTAAATACGGTAAACATTGACATGTTCAGGCACCCAAAATATTATAAAGAATTACGCAAGCGTAATAAATCGGATCAGGCCATTAGCGAAAGTTCTCACGACGGTGAGTCAGAGCGTGCGCCTGGTCCGGGCCTTCAACAAGTTATAGAAGAAACAGTTCCACACAACGATATCGAAGAAGCTTCAAGCGCCAAGCTCAAAGAGCCTCAAGCTTCAAGCGGCAAGCATCAAGCCCCAAGCAACAAGCATCAAGCTTAAAGCCACAAGCAACAAGCTCGTGGATCATGGACCCTTCAAAAAGTTTCAAGCATCCTGAACCAAGGTGCTCTACTAAGATAAATGTATTGTGTGGATGCTTCACATGAAACGCAATTTGGTGTGGACTAAAACGTATCTTGTTACTCTTCGTAACTTTTAACTCTAGTGTAAAAAAGTGGCTGTTAACAGTATAACCCAATAGATCGGGAGTACCGTGTAAGCTAGAGTTTTCAAGCCTAATCCAGGAAATTTTAGGTATAGATTTTTTAATTTTTGCATATAATTTTCGCTCGGGTTTCAAGGTAACTAGGGCTTTCTAATCTGGTGTTTTAGGAGCGATAATTAACTTTTGCTTAGTATGTTTTAATACAACACGAATAGAATTTTGTCCAATGATATTTGACTCTTGCACTTCAATTCTTTTTATTTCTTCGAGATGACCATTGACATCAATATAAATTCTAGCATTAGACACTGCGTTGCCTCTTTTGCCATCAGTAAATTGATCTAAGTATTCCTGTAGATGTTTAACAAACATTATTGACTTTATAGGATAGTTACCTTAAATTGTCAACTATGGGTGTACCAAAAAGATTAACAGAAATGCAACAAAGATTCGCTGAGTTTTTAGTATTCGGTGGACCGGAAGGACCAATGACTCAAACAGAAGCAGCTATTGCTGCTGGTTATAGTGCTAAGCGTGCAAGACAGGAAGGATCTGAATTATGTAACCCAAGACTGTCACCACTTGTTGTTAAATACATAGGTGAATTGAAAGAAGAAAGAATTCGTAAACACGAAGTGACTTATGAAAATCACATTGCAGAACTTGCAAGACTCAGAGAAGCAGCTTTGAAGAAAGGCTCTTTCTCTTCTGCTGTAAATGCTGAAGCAAACAGAGGAAAGGCAGCAGGATTATACATAGACAGAAAAATAATAAAAACTGGGAAACTAGAAGATATGTCAGAGCAAGAACTAGAAGCAAAAATGAAACAGCTTTTAAGCGATTACGGACAGATAATTGATGTGACTCCATCTAGTGAATCTTCGTTATCTTCTTCACACAAGAAGTCGGAAAAACAGAACGTTCAGAAAAGTGAATAGAGCCATCTGGTTCTACATCATAACCTGCAAATATTTTTACTGTGTCC
>Ga0209348_1000626_pt1 | contig 18070 bp, 29 predicted proteins | sample ETNvirenome_2_30_FD_184065 | JGI IMG/M metagenome (GOLD analysis project Ga0209348, IMG submission 184065) | Marine viral communities from the Pacific Ocean - ETNP_2_30 (SPAdes) (version 2) | ecosystem: Environmental > Aquatic > Marine > Oceanic | place: Pacific Ocean | collected 2013-06-22
AAGAGCAACAAGATCAGCTAGGGGAAGTGCTTCTGGTCCTATTACATTGCCTGGTATGGGCGGTGTAATTATTAATACGGAAACTATCACAGATCCAGGTTCTTGGCGCGTATTCTTGCCAGGTGTGATTCCTGATTTGCCTTCTGGCCCTACTGTTCTTGGAACCGTTGAAGAAATTTTATCAAATCCAAGTTTAGTTTTAGGTGGATTAATTGATGATCTTCAAAATGTAATTTCAAATCCAGAAGAAGTTCTTGCTGAAATCTTTACCAACTCAGTAGGAGAAGGTGGATTTGTTACAACCGCTGTTATGACAGATGTTATATCTCGCGTAATAGATCGAATAGAAGATGCTACTGATGAAATACTTCGTAATGAAGATGGCATTCCTGAAGTAAATGAACAGGGATCTATCTTAGGTGGTCAAGAAGAAGAATCTACAGATGAAGACATTTTAGGAGATACTACAAATGAAGATGATCCTTTTACTGATACCGGATCTACAGATTCTTCAACAGATGATCCAGTTGTATCTACGCCAGAAGTAGGTACTACCACACCAGAAATAGGCACTACAGATGTCTTATCTGTAGGAGATTCAGTAATAACAGGTATGCTTTCTACAGGAGAACCTCAAATAGGTGAGCAACCACAACAAGAACTAGGTGCTACTGAAACTGTATCAGAAGGAGGCGGTGGTGCTGGCGTTCAATCTGGTAGCAGTATGTTTGATGAATTTTTAAGAAGATTGCGACCAATCCAAATTCCACAAATATCAGGCATATCACAACTTCCACAAAAAGATGCACTAACAGAGCTTAATGATTTTATAAATAGACAAAACGGCATGTTCACTGGAGGCAATCAAATCATATGACATATTTAAATCTAATGAATAATGTATTGCGTCGTCTTCGAGAGGATGAGACTACCTCTGTCACCAGTGGCACTTATGTAAAAATGGTTAGTGACTTTATTAACGATGCAAAAACATTGGTAGGTCAATCAACAGATTGGTCTGCACTACGAGAAACACTGACGATCTCGACAACTGCTTCAGACAATACCTATTCGCTAACAGGCGGTGGTGATAACGTAAAAGTTATGTCAGTAATTAATGATACTCAAAACTGCTTTATGGAGTATGAAACAAAAGATTACTTTAATGATTCCTTGTACATATCTAATGCCGCTACTGGAGCGCCAAAGTATTACACCTTTAATGGTTTAGATAGCAACGGAGATACACAGGTTTTGGTAGGCCCAACGCCAGATGGTGTTTATAGCTTACGATTTGATCTTATCAAACGACAAGCCGACTTATCAGCAGATACAGATATTCTATTGATTCCAGCACAGCCTGTCATTCATTTGACAGTTGCATTATTAGCTAGAGAAAGAGGTGAAACAGGAGGAACATCTACAACGGAATACTTTCAGATAGCCGATAGATACCTAGCAGATGCCATTGCTATTGATGCGGCAAAGCATCCAGAAGAAATGATTTTTAGGACTGTTTGATATGGCTCAGTCACTTACAAGTGTTAATCTTGTAGCTCCTGCCTTTCAGGGGATCAATACAGAGGACTCGCCTCTAGCACAAGACCCCTCTTTTGCAGAGATAGCAGATAACGCGATCATTGACCAACGTGGTCGTATTGCTTGTCGTAAAGGTCATAGTGTACTTACAACTAACAAAACTGCTTTAGGCTCTGCAACGATAAGAGTAGTACATGAGTTCCAAAAAAATACGGGTAGTAACGTCATACTATCGACAGGCAATAATAAAATATTTACAGGCACTACAACCCTGACTGATGCAACACCTGGTGGTTACTCGATTACAGCTAACAACTGGAAGATCGTAAACTTCAACAACAATGCTTATTTATTTCAAGCAGGACACGCACCTTTAATATATGACGGATCGTCGGTTGCACTCCTTAGCTCTGTGGCAGGATCAGGCGGTATCGTTCAAGGCAATGAAGTGTTGGCGGCCTTTGGTCGTTTGTTTGTTACTGGATTGAGTTCTGCACCATCGACTATCTATTGGTCTGACTTACTACAGGGTCATGCGTATACAGGTGGCTCTAGTGGCAATATTGATATTTCTACAGCATGGCCTGATGGCTATGACCAGATTGTAGCTCTCGCCGCACATAACAACTTTCTTATCATTTTTGGTCAACATAGCATTGTTGTTTACTCTGGTGCTAGTTCTCCAGCAAGCATGACACTTGCGGATACTGTTGCTGGCATTGGTTGCGTTGATCGGGATACAGTCCAATACACAGGAACAGATGTTATATTTTTATCTCATACAGGACTCAAAAGTTTTGGCAGAACAATACAAGAAAAGTCTATGCCAATCAGCAGTCTTTCAGGAAACATCACAAAAGACATCATTGACAATCTACAATCTGAGCAGTCATTTTTTAGGTCTGTTTATTCCCCTGAAGAAAACTTTTATTTATTAAGTTTTGTAGGTCAGAATGTCACCTACTGTTTTGATATAAGAACTAAAACAGCTAACGGATCTTATCGAGTAACACGATGGCCTGAAACAGGCTTTTCTGCTTATGCCAAAAAAGAAGATGGTGATCTACTGATTGGAACATCAAATGGCATCTCTCAATACTCTGGCTTTCAAGATAACGGACAGGCTTATCGCTTCAAATACGCTAGTCCTGGACTATCTTTTGGTGATAGTTCTAGGATCAAAATGGTAAAGAAACTAAAACCAACAGTAGTTGGAGCAAGTGATACAACTGTATTTTTGAAATGGTCTTATGATTTTTCAGGTGCCTATGCCATTGAATCGTTTCAGGCGGCAAATCAAACTCCTGCTCTTTTTGGTGTTAGTGAGTACAATGAATCAGAATTTACAGGTGGTACATTAGTTACAAGAAAGTCAATAAACGCAACAGGATCTGGAACAAGTGTTGTTATCGGGGTTGAGGCAGAAATAAATTCATCTCAGCTATCATTACAAGAAATTAATGTAATGGCTTTGATAGGAAAGCTCGCATAGAGGAAAATCATTATGGATTTTTTTGAAGATTTATTTAAAACCAGAGGAGGACTAGGCCTTTTAAGCACCATACTGACTGCTAATGCCTTTAATAGAATAAGTGACGTAGGAGAAAGGGCATATAGTGGCGCACAAGATATTGCCAATCAAATAAGAGAAGATAGTCAGTTCAGGCCATTTACGGTAACAACAGCTACAGGATCAGGCTTTAACACCATGATGACTCCACAAGGTCTTCAAACCACTATGGAGCTTTCTCCAGAAGAACAAGCCTTACAGAGTAATTTATTTGGTGGTGCGAGTCAGTTCTTTGATTCAGCACAGCAAGATACTATGGATCGTGAGAGAGATATTTTTCGACGAATACGTGACGTACAAAGACCTGATGAAAGGAGAGATCGTCTGGAGTTAGAAGAGCGCTTATTGTCTCAAGGTCGATTAGGAACATCTTCTGCAACATTTGGAGGCGCTACCCCAGAGCAACTTGCACTAGCAACTGCACAAGAAGAAGCAAGAGCAAGAGCTAGACTTAGTGCGATGGAGCAAGCCCGTCAAGAGCAACTACAACAAAGTCGATTAGGTACTGAGTTTTTAAGCTCTGCGTTCTTACCTCAAGCACAACTTACTGCCGCTTTGCGACCATCCTTCTTAGAACGTGATCTTGCACAACGAGGACAGCAGTTTGGTACTGGATTATTTAGCGAAACTCAAATGTCTGGTCTTGATGCGCTATTGTTGGCTGAGCAAGCCAGAGCCAACTTAACAGGTGGTATTGGAGCCGCTTTAATTGAAAGTTTGGCTTCGATTTAGGCTGTTACTTAAAATAGGGATATTTGATTATGGCTACTTTTTCTAGAGAGCTTTTACGATCTTTAGCTCAACCAGCTTTTCAAGAAAGTTTATTTACTGCCGCTCGTAATCTTGGCGCGGCTCCTGCTCGTCGTGCCGCATTAGAGAGATTTAATCAAATAAGCAAGATTACTGGTCAGGCCCAAACATCTGCGTTGTCTGGTGAAATTGATATGCTTGCAAATAACATTGAGCAGTTAGAAACAATTAGAGATGCGGCTCCTACTCTTAAACAAAAACAGGCTATTGACTCACGTATTACTCAGCTACGAGGCTTAACCTCTTCTGCAAAGGCAGAAAGATTGAAGCGGGATATCACTGCGGTTTCTCAAATTGATAATAGACTTGATGGTCTTGACGCTAGAACAGACATATCAGAAGAGGAAAAGAAACAATTAAAAGAAGGCTTAACATTAAGCAAAAATCAGCTTCTTGATAACCCAGAGATTGAGCAAGGGTACAGGCAGGATCAGATAGAGGCTTTTAATTTTGCCAATGCACAGCGAACCATGCGTGAGCAAGAGTATTTAAGAAATAACTCAAAAACATTTTTAGATGTCATAAAAACGGGAGATTCGACTCAGCTTAATGCCGTAAAAGATGAAATTCCACAAGAATTTAGAGCTATTGCTGAGAAGTACATTACTGGAGCAATACAAAACAACGAAATCAATCGAGAGTTTGAAGAGCAATCAATCGCTATGCGTACAGCGCCGATGACTAAAACTGAGATAGACGCTATTGTTAATCAATTACCAGAACGTGTAAGAGAAAATGTTGCCCCTTTGGTTAATAGATATAAAAAGGCGGCTGAAGGATGGAGTGATGAAAATAAAGAATGGAATACAAAGTCATTAACAGATGCTAGGGCCGCAGAAAAAGCATTGCGAATGAGAGTTGAAAATCTTACGGATCAAGCTCTTTTGAACCAAATACGAATTGAAGACGAGCAACAACTGAGAACAGAAAACGCTGTTCTAAAACTGGAGCTAGAATTTGTAAATCCTAATTCAACGGATATAAAAAATGAAGAGATGCGTCTTGCCGGTCAAGACAAAGACAAGATAACACCTGAAATTACAGCACAAGCAACGGCAATAGTTCGAGAGGGAATTTTAAAACAGATAGAACTGTTTAATGAAGATCGAGCAAAAGAACTAAGAGTACCACCTCAAGAGGCTATAGATGATGTGCTTGCTAATCCTGAATTAGCTGATGACTTTGTAAAAAAATATGGATTAAAACGATTAGAGGAAGTTAGAAATATAACTCCTTCGCCAGAACCTGAGCCCTCTGAAAGGCCAAGTTCAACACCTTCAAGGTTTAGAGACTTATTTCCTGGTCGAGAAAGTGTTGGTGGTCAAGCAAGAAGATCAATGTTTTTTGAGCAAAACTAAAAATGGCAAAAGCAAATTACTTTGATAAATTTGACAAGAGTTTAGTTGTATCTGCCAAGCCAAGTCTTAGTAGTAATTACTTTGATAAATTTGATACAGCAACACCAAAATCAACTGAATATAGTGCCATTCGTTCTGGTGTGGTTGACTTCTTAGAGTCTGCTTTGGGCGTGGGTGACGAGCTGGATGCCTCTATTCGTGTTCTTTCTGATGAAGTTGATACCTACAATGAAGGCATACAGAAATCTCGCGCAGAGCTAGATGCTTTTGAAAAAGCTAATCCTGGTGCTTCTGGACTAATTACTGCTGTCGGCCTTGGTGCTGGTTTATTTGTTCCTGGTGCTGGTCTTGCCAAGATCGCTCAGACAGGCAGTAAGTTAGATAGGGCATTAAAAGTAGCCACCCTTGGTGCCGCTGAAGGTGCCGCGTATGGGTTCCTTAGTGGTAGAGATGAAGGTCGCTTAGAGAGTGCCGCATTAGGGGCTGGCCTCGGTGCTGGTCTTGGTGCTGGAGCGTCTTTGCTAACTCGTAACGCTGATGAGATTGCCGCCGCAACCAAAAAAGCAAAGCGTCAACGTGTAGGCAAAAAGGGTGGATTTATTGGCGGTGAAGAAGGCTTTGCGAATGTAGGTCGTGCGGGTAGAGGGGGATCTGCCTTTGATGCCAGCTTACAAAAGCGAACCAACACTACCATCCTTGATGGTGATGGTATTGAAGACAACATGGGTAAAGCCTCAAGAACGATAGGCGATATCTTTTTAGGAAGCAAAGAATGGACAGCCAAAAACGTAGGTGCTAGAGCCGCTCGTCTCATCGAAGACTCTGAGATTATGGTTCGCCATGAACTCAACGAGATCGACAAGATTTACAACGATACGTTTGCTGGTGCGGCAAAGATATTTGATGACAACCCAGCACTAAAGAAAATGCTTCTTCAGATAAACAGGAGCCTTGACGATAAAGCTATTTCTTGGGATCAGGCAACAGCAGTAGCAAGAACTGCCGAAGAGAAACAAGCCGTTCAGTTAATGCGAGACCAAGTAAAGGTTCTTCAGGACTTAGACATTGTTAAGTTTCCTGACGGCGACTATATGCCAACGATTGTTACGGGTAAGGACAAAAAAGCTTTCGGGGTAAATGATTACGCAAACCCTGTTGAGGCACTCAAGCAATATGCAAAAGATGTTGCAATGGCAAGGGCAGTAGCAAAGCGATTTAACATTGATACAAAGAAACTAAGATTTGAAGAAGATTTAAAAAATCCAAGAAGTCGCATCGACATTATTTTTAAAAAGATTGATGATGCCGCAAAGAAAGAGCTAGGCAAAGCGAGCAATGCTGAAGCTATTCGCAGTAACCTACAGGATGCTCTTCGATCTACGCTAATTACTTCTAAGATTGGTGGCGATGCGGTAGGTGCTATATCAAGAAGAGCGGTATCTACTGCGTTACTGGCTAACCCTATGAACGCTGTACTAAACATCGTAGAAGGTATAACGGCTCCGGTTTTTCAGAATAACATTAAAGCTTGGTTACAAACAGTGCCACGCGGAATCATCGAAACTTTTCCAACCATCTCAAAAATTACTGGCGTAAACCCTAACAAGTGGGTATCAAACGAACAGCTTGGCCTTGGTCAGAACTTTTATGGCGAGGTGGCTAACACGATTAGCAAAGAGACCATAAAGAACGCTGAGGTAATCAATTACATCAAAGCACCACAGCTTGTGGGTCGTGGTGTAGACATCCTTGGTAAGGCTTTGTATCGCGTCTCAGGCGTAGAGAAAGTAAACCGCATGGGTCAAGAGATGCTGTCCAACACGGCTGTTCAGCGAGCAGTGAACCTAGCTAGAAAGGGTGATGAAAAGTCTATCGAACAGTTGAAGCGACACGATGGAATGAAAGGCTTGTCGCAGTCTGAGTTTGATAGCACCGTCAAGGCGCTTCAGAAAATGAAAGAAGGCGGCTCGTTAAATAAGAATGAGCTTGGCTATGTCCTGAACTTTGCTGGCGCGGCTATGAACAAATGGCAACCAGTTAGTGCTAGTGCAATGCCTCGCGCTTACAATGACAATCCAAATGCTCGAATGATGTACAGCATGTTGTCGTACATGAATCGACAGATGAACAACATCCGAACTGAAGTTGGGCTGAACCTAGCTACCGTTGCAGAGAAGGGTATCAATACTAAAGAGGGTGCTGAAGCCGCAAAGATTGCGATGATTCAGACAGGAAAGTATGTAGCACTGTTCGGGGTTATAGCCGGCATTTGGGATGATGCTCGTAAAACGCTGGATCTTACTAAGAACAAAGATGTTGCAGAGGTTCTTACACCAGAAGGTATTTCTTCAGCAACTTTCAATCAACTTGCTTCTAACGTCACTAGTGGCATTGTAAACATAAGAGCAAAAGAATTTGGAGGTCAACCAGTAAGTTTAAATCCTCCCCCTCTACAGGCTGTCAGCCGTACAGGAACGGGCTTATTAACAGCAGGAGAAAGAGTTTTAGCTGGAGAAGAAGACCCGATAGAGCCATTGCTTCGCACTGCTCAAACATACGCTCCTGGTTTGGCTAACATCGACAGAATACTTCGCATGACCACTGGCGAACGTCTATTAACTGACGACTAATCCCAACTAACAAACTCTAACCACCCTGCTTTCCCTGAAGCTCGTTCGTTCTCCATACGTGCGGCCTCAGTTTTATAGTGTTTGGCGATTAGCTTCTGCTCTTTATTCATCCTTTTGCCAAGGCTAATGTCCTCTGCCTTCTCTCTAATCAACTCCAAAGCACCTTCGCCATAGGTATCAATGTAATGACGGACAAAGTAATCAGGGTTGCTACCGTATCGTTGGTGACAGCCATAGCAGTGAGCAAACGCATTCATGGCATCGTACCGTATCCCTTTCTTTGACCGGCTGAAGTAGTGAGAGCAATGCAATCCTGCGCTGTTTGACTCGTACTGTGCACCACATCCCTGGCACTTGAAGTCACTACGCAGTCTAACGCATCTACTGAACCAATGATCTGCCGCTGTTCTCTTTAGCTTCATCCTTATCTCCAAACGATTAGATTAATTATCGTTAGTCTCCACAAAAACATGGAATGCTTTTATCATCGTAGTCAAAAAGCGAACCTTGTGAAGAAGCAATCAACTTCATATCAGAATAGGATGGCTGATCCTTGGCAAAGTAAGAAAGCCCCCCGTACTTTTGCTTCGTGCGCTTGCTCATCTTTGCTTCTTCTTCTATCCACCATTCAGCAAGATCGGGTCTTTCACGGATAATTGACAGCTTTGCATTATGACCTTTCAAAAAGCACAGATCACAATTTCCCCAGATGGTCGCTCCATTGACTGCCGGCAGACGCAAGTCGAAAGGATGGGTAGACCAAAATCGTTGGACATCTGATTTTGTGATTCCAGAAACGTAGAGCGGACAATATTGATCTTGGTGCTTAATCTGTTTGTTATGAATTTTTGCGGCTCTCCTTGACTCATCAGCTCGTATACCGATAAAGGCTGTCCAGTAATCGAAATGCTTTTGCATAAATTCAATCTGCCGATTCACTTTTAAGTCTTGTGTGCAAAATCTTGCGACTGGGTTGGGCGTGTATTTTCTGGCTCTTATCAATGCGCTGAATGGCTCTCCCAACCTGCTGGCAGAATCATAATTTACAACCTTGGTTCCATAGAAAAATTTGCCATCGTCATCTTGGGTGATCTCTAATTCCACCCAGTTTATCGGCACACTCCACTGCTGTGAGCAGTCTTCGATAAAATCCAATGTCTCAGGCATTTCTTTGCCTGTGTTAGCGAATACTACTTTGGCACACTCGGGCAATCCGCCGTTCGCCTCAAGAACTTTATGTAACATCAAAGCGCTTGTTCTTCCGCCACTGAAGCTGATACACGTTGGCTCTTCAATTATAAAACTCATGCCTTTAATTCATCTTTTATTTGTTGAGGGAATGGTACATAGATCTGTTTGTTTTCTGAGAGCCACCTTACAAGCACCTCAGAAGCCTCTGAGAGTTCGGCTGGGGTAAGATTGGTGGTGGTCTCTTTGTCAAACATGGCTTTTACAATGGGCTTGTAGAGCATCTCCTTTACTAGTACCTCAGTGAACGGTATCTCAAAGTTATCACTGAAGGGGTGCCGTACCCAACAACCAGCATCGTTTAACTCGATAGCTATCTGCCGAAACCACAAGTGCATAGCATTGTTCTGTCGATCACTGCGCGTAGAGTCCTTGATTGAGTACATGACGTGCTTACCCTCTTCGTATTGCTTTTTAACGAAGCTAGTGAAGAACTTCAGTTTGTTTTTGTTATCGACTATCCAGCGATGTGCAGAGTCTGTCATATCATCTCCATTCAGTTTGCCCAGTTTGCCCAGTTTGCCCAGAAATCCCTTAATGCCCTTGTTTTAGGGGGCGGGTTGAATGCCCGACCATGGGGGTGGGGGGTTAAACTTGGGCTTTAGGGGCAGACGGGGCATTCTGGGCATTCTGGGCATTCTGTTTAGTTTTAGGGTATGCCACGTTTAACACCCGCTTATCCTTGCCATGCCCATAGTCAACGATTGATTTGCCTTCAGTATCGAGTTCTATATCAAACTCTTCTGTCATTCTGTTATGTATGCGATCTTCCATTACGTTACAGGCAAATCGAATTGCATCTTTTTCATTCTTGGCATGAACCCTGACCCACGACGTAACCTCTGTTAAGGTTTCGATACAATAAACTCGCTCACCATCATGCTCTAGTTGCTCAAGCAACCCAGATGTAAGATCTTTAAGGTATAAAAGAGTGCTATTTATCGACTCTAATCTTCGAGTAAGAGGGTGATCTGATTTATCAAACACCGCTGATCGTAGATCTTTTTCAGAGACTTTAAGGTCTTCAAGTAAAACATCTAGTGTCATTGTTAGTTCGTTCATTTGACTCTCCTTACATTGGGTTCCATCGGTAATACTTCTTGCCATGTGCGCCTTTGCGTTCCAGCGTCAGGTTGTTTCCCTTCAGCAGGTCGATGCAGTTACGTAGCATTTTCTTTGTACAGCCGTTAGGATTCACCTCATGGTCACTTAACAGATCATACAACTCTGACTGCGCCCATAGCTTGCCTTCCTTCATCACACTACTGAGCAGAATGTACTCATCCTCATACTTAGATATAGCCTTACCCATATTGATCTGCGCTTTTTGTTTTTCTTTTAGTTCGCTGATGTCATCGGTACTCATGAACTGCACAGAATCTACAGACTCTTCATAGTGAACAACTGCACTAGTTTGTTTGTACTTGAACCCACCCTCGAAGCTGATCTGGCTCCGATCTTTTTCATTGATTACTAGAAGTTCTTGGTAGGCGGCAAACTTGTCGTTCACGGGGTCAAGGCCAAACATATTATCTACGTCCGATTTCAGATCCCCTACGCCTTCGTAAATCAGGCGACCGTCCATGCTTCGATGTTTGTTGCAGTGACCTAGCAATATGACCGTACCACCTGCCGCCGCAAACTCACGAAAGACGTGTAATACGTCACGCATATCACCTTTGTTCAACACTGGTGCAAACTTCTTCAAGGTGTCGCAGATCACGATCTTTCCATCAGCGTGGCCTTCTTCACGTATTGCACTTAGTAGACGTAGCGCATCTTCGGTGTTTCTCAACAAAGGATCTGGTGAACTAGCTAAGGTAATCATGGTCATCCCATGCTTCCTGCCCATCTTCGCCTTTTGGAGTACACCCTTGGCACCGTCATCTTCGTTAAAATAGATCACATCGGAGCCTTTTATCAGGTTATTCCGAATACTCTGGAAGAGGTTGCCCAGTATCCAAACTGTCTTGCCAGCTCCGCTAGGCGCGTAGACAAGCGTAACTGTTCCCGTAGTAATCATGCCTGGAACTACATCTCTTTCTTTGGCTAGTCTTTCTTCCATCTCTTCGATCCGATCATTGACTGCCGCGAACATAAGCTTTGATAGTGCAGAGGATGTTCCGTTTTGGTGCGTTGCTCCATTGATGTGCGGGGTGGGTGCTTGAGTGGGATTTACTTGGATTTTATTAAGTTCTTTGCAGTACATTTCCCATTCATCCTGCATGGGTGTCTCCTTTTTTAGCTCAGAAAGTCTTTAACTTTGGCCTAGTTTTGCCTAACTGTCAAACATGATTTACCCATGTATACAAATGTTTCCACATGTTTACATCTTTATACAACTTTAGTACACTGCATTACATCTCAATACAACAAAGGAGAGAGAGATGACAGGAACCGTTAATATTCATGGCAAGGAATACAAGACTGTAGCTTTGCGTATTCAAGAGTTTAGGGAGAAGCACCCTGACTTTACCATCCAAACAGAATTGGTTGAGGCTAACGATACCTTGGTTGTTATGAAGGCCACGATATCAGCGGCTAATATGGTGATTGCCACAGGCTATGCCGAGGAGGTTAGAACAGCCAGCAAGATCAACCGCACTTCAGCATTAGAGAACTGCGAGACCAGCGCAGTAGGAAGGGCGTTAGCGTTCTTCGGGTTGGCTGGTTCTGAGATAGCTTCAGCGGATGAGGTAGCCAACGCTATCCAACAGCAAAACAATCAGGGCTCCAGCGAAGAAATGGAAAGGCTGGTGTCTCATAACGAAGCATGGCGTAACAACTCAGCCTCAATCTACTTTATCAAGGAGTACATCAATATGGATGAGCCTAAGTGGGAGAACGTAGCTGAAGCATGGGGTGAGATTTCAACCGAAGATAAACAAGCATTGTGGCTGGCTCCTTCAAAAGGCGGGGTATTTACTACGGCTGAACGTGCCGCACTTAGATCCGATGAGTGTAATGCCGCAATGAAAGTAATGGGAGTAAGTAATGAGTGAAACAATATATGTAAACAGCATGACTGTGAGAGCAGAGCCAAAGATGGATTGGATGATTGATGGTATGGCAATCAAACAGCCGTCCCCAAAATCTTTCTCCAAGGCAAAGATATCTATTAACTTGGAGTCGTTTGGTAGGTGGTTAGTTGAGTTTCAAAGACAAAAAGTCGATAACGATTACATCAATCTCATGATTCAAGAGCCATACTTTCAAGCCAAATTGTCTTTAAAAATTGATGAGTTCAAAGACTTCATTTCAGAGTTTTCTGTTAATAATCCTGGCAAACAATGGGTCAACATTGACATCAATGAGAAAAGATCAGGCGGTCTTTACGCACAGCTAAATACTTGGGAGCCTAACAAAGAGGCAAAGCCAAAAGAAGAATCTAACAATGATTCAATGCCAGAGTGGATGAAAGGTTAAGCGCGTTGGTTTGGTTCCGTACCAGCGTTCATTGCCCCGTCCAGTGCGGGGCTTTTTTAGGAGATTAAAATGAACAATCACAACAAGACCACTATCGTAAGCGAAACTGAATACCTGTATTACAGAGATCTATTTGACATCTTTAAGGTGTACCAAGTGCCAAAGCTAATTCGTATCCTCGATGAGCAAGGCATTAATTACTTCAAAGATGCAAACGAGAAACCCTTCACAACAAGGGGCGCTATTGATGGTGCGCTGGAGAAGGTTAAATAGTTTTGGTAGTCTTTGATTTGCCCACTCGAAACAGACTGCGACAAATGCAACCATCTGGAATAGATTCGAAAGGCGTGGTTGGCAACATCCCTGCGGGCAAAAATTGTTGCGCCTCTTTGCTTAGGTAGGGTGCCGCGATTGCGTCTACTGGGCGCGGCCAACCAGCACAACAGGCAAGAGAATTGCCTTAGACTGCATTATCTTAGCAGTCACCATGCTCTTTTATATACTATTTTTAATAGCAATCATGCCATTGCAATCACTATACCCACGATCGTATGCTGGAGACGTTTGTAGATCGGGGCGTTCGTTTATGCGGTCAGACCACCCTTCTCTGTAGTCAAGCTCGACCACATTAAGATAATCGTTTAAGAACCACTCGCATGATCCCACTTTTATTACATCTGCTTTTTTGGTCACTCTGATTCCTCGTAGCATTTTTAAAGACTGATCCACCGAATCTTCTGGTAGTTCTGTTGGTAGTTTAGTTTTCATTCAATCTTTCCTCTATTTGTTGGTGGTTAATAACTGCATATCCATTCCATTTACAGCTTGTGACTTCTGTCCACTCTTCTCGATGGACTGCAACTTGGCCCCACGCTTCGGTAGTGGATATCTCTTGGCGTTGAATAGTTGTCATCTCAAGATCGTCCATGTCAACAATCAATGAAGCTATGCCGGTATCACGATCATAATCATCAATCTCTGCACCCATGAAATCTTCAGCGTCGTCGTGTACTATCGCAACAATCTGAATCAGAACTTCATCTTTCAATAGCTTTCTCATCGCTTATCACCCCTCGTTTTTGTGATGTGGGCCTTGATCTCTTCCGCATCGCGGCCCTTAGAATGATAGTAACCCTGCATCTCGTTCACGAAATCCTCGAAGTCCTCATAGCTAGGGCGTGTATCATTAGCTACAACATAATTTAGCCACATGCGGATCAGGCTCTCTGGATATAAGCGCTCCATTATTCAATCCTCCATATTCGAAATGATTTACCTTTGACCACAGTTCTTGAGGCATACTTATATCCTCGCTTCTTCATTTGACGGATAAAGTGCTGTCGGATTTCTTCTACTCTAGCGTATACCTCATCGGGTTTAGTGCTAGGGTCGGTATAATCATAATCGGGAGGGTAATATAGGTGCTTCGGAAATCCCGTTTTTTCTGAAAACTCAGCCCTATCGACAAGTAGACTCTGATCTATCTTCATTTCATCAAGAAAGCTCCAGTCTATATAAGTGCCATCTTTTCTGGGGTGGTTTAAAGGAATATTGTTTTCAAACACTATGCTCATGACTCACACCCATTTTCTCGCTGGAGATAGACCACGTTAGAGCGTATCTCTAGCTGTGTACGGGCCACTTCATCTGAGGCATCCGGTACAGCGCCCAAGGTCTGATCGGCCTTCTGAAGCAGTTCTATAGCTTCTTGGATAGCTTCATGCTTCTTTGCCGATCTCCACCTGTACAGCTCTGGAAATAAACTACGAGCAGTTACACGCACCTTTTGCTCGTAGATGTCGTTAGGGTGGTGCATGTCCAGAAGATTGTTCTTTAACAACTGGACTTCCCACTTGCCCAACTCTGGGCAGATAGTGCTGATGTACTTCTCACTAAAGTTTTCCATATTGTTACTCTCTTTTTTTGATGTTTAATAAACTTTTAAAGTTTATAGAAGTTATTGATTGTTTTCTAGTCTCTCTTGCTCAATTTCTTTTGCGATTTCATCGTCTGACATACCAATTTGACGGGCTGAACTCATAAAGCCATCTTCATCCCATTGGTTAATCAAGTGATGTTCGATCAGCGACAGAACATACTCGCCAATATCGCCACGCGCATACCATTCAGGCTTCATTATTCCTCTCTCCATAGATAAACACCCTCGGGCATTGTCTGACTTTGTAGCCTAAAGTTAAGCGATTTAGCGGCAGTCCTCATGCACCGGACGGCATTCGAGCGCGAGGTCTCACCCTCAAACAAGATCGCATTTTCTTTGCCTACCTTCATCTGCAAGCACTCCTCTTTCCAGCGTCCAGGTTTGCTGATCTTTTGCTCTGGCACTGATACATTTCTCTTAATTAGCATTGATTAATCTCCTTTTGCTCAATCTTCTTTGCTTCTATCATTGAATCTAAAAACGATGTGATATGGTCAGCGGATCGCCTTGTACTGATGCTAAAAAGACGCGCTCTTTCGTATTCGCACTCTCTAACGGCATCCAACACGTTTTGCGTTAGTCTTATCTGTAGCTCTAACTCTTCAACAAGATGATCGTTAAAAGATTTTATATTCAGGTTTGTCATGTCTTTATGCCTCTTTTAACAGTGATTCGACTTCAGATTTTGCGCGTTCGATCTCATCGCTAGACAGATGACCGGCGATAGACTCCGCCATGCGTAGCGCGTCGTTTGATTGCGCGTCGGTTGTGGCCGTTACAGCAAGCCACAAGCCCATGCGGAACGCTTCGTAATGGTTTTGAATTTTCATCGGCTTATTCCTCCCATCCTCCAGATTTGGCTACGCAATCATCACAAACAACGTCAACAACATCTTTGAACGATGTCATGTCAGAACTTCCAATATCAGAGGAAAGTTCTCCGCACACATCGCACTCCATGAGTAAACATGTAGAACATGCAAAGCCGGTCTTTTCTCCATCATCTGCGGGAATCCGGTTTACGTACAAACCAGAACCCCACGCAACGCTTTCATCGCAGTAGATACACTGCTCCCCTACGTTAATCATGTTTAAAGCCCTCCATTGATAGCTTCGAGACTGACAAGCCCCAGCAGTCCGCCGCTGGTAAAGGCGAAGGCCGGAAGCCATTCAAAGTTAAGCGCCAACATCGCGCCGGTTAGTAAAAGGGCCGCTGTGATAGCGGCTAGAATTACGTCTGTCTTGTTCATTGCGTTACCTCTATTTTGTTTGTTGCTTTCATTGCGTGTTTACGCGCTCTCTCTTCTGTTTTAAAACTGATGTGATAAACAGGGTGCCCCGTTTCAGTGTCTTTGTAGTGGACGCAATAGGGCATACGTCCGCCTTGTCTGTACCAAATCTCAGCGGTTAATCCATCGGGATCGTAGTCCGCTAGTATGTCGATGATTCCCACCCATTTCGCCATGATTAACCCCTTGCAATAATTGTTGTATTGAATTTGTTGGAACGCGATCCATGTACAGCGATCGCGATATTTTGTGATACCCCGTCGCATAGCTTGCAATCTACGCACTGGATACCATCGGAATCCGATAGACATTCGATTTCACCATCTAGCAGACCGTCGCCTTCCATCGCTACGCGGAATGTTTTCGCGCCTTGTTTCTGGTATTTGGTCGCTTGCTTAGGGGAGTCAGCAGATACTTGGCATAACGTGAAATAACGCTTGTCGAAGTTCTTGTGATTGGCTTGGTGCGTGTAACCGGTATGAGCGCGAGCCAATCTAGCGATGATGTGGAATATCTCGAAAGGTACTGCCGCGGGATCACCATAAGCGCCTAGTCTTACGACACGCGACCGGAAGTAATCAGCGTGTAGCTTGTGGTCATATTGTTCATACAATCCTCGCTTATAGCTTTTCCAAATCTGATTGGGCGCTTGTCCTACATTGACGTAACACGCGCCATTATTGAAATGACGATGCGGACAACTACCACATATCGACGAATCATCGCCGGTCTTTGTAGCTTCCACGGGGTTGATATCGTCGCGCAGTATCCAAGTCTGAATAGCATCGCCGGTCTTTACGTTAGACGTTGATAGCGTAGCGATTAGAACAATCGGAGCGCCGTCCAGTACCGATGGGCCTTGGTAGAGAATAAAACCGCGTCGTTTAGGTAATGCCTTAGGTGATGTCTTTTTGCCTAGCATTGTAAATCTCTCTCTGTTTGTTGGTTGATGGTGCAAAGCGTACCCGAAAACGCTCCCGAAGGAGCGCAGACGGCTAGGCTTTCAGTAAGAACCCTTACCATTAAAGGTGCCGAATTTGCTCGCGATATTCATCTCTGGGACAGTCTCGCCGCGTGACTCCAACTCCTCCGCGTAATACTTGGCATACGCCTTGTTATAGTGCGTCTTGCCATGCCCACCCGCGAAGTAATAGGTGTTGCAGGCGTTGGCGTAGCGTTTAAATAGCTCGCTTGTTTCAATTTCGGTAATGTTGTCGATCATGTTGTTTTCCTCTTTTAGTTGATTAATTTGAAAGCTCTAACCTTTACAATTCGCGTTTCTGTCCATTGGTTTTTTAGTTCGCGCTCATGCCATAAGGCTCGCTTTCTCCACACTGGCTTTTTTAGTGCGTCGCGCCATTCGAGGTCTACTAGTTGCCAGTATCCATCTGATACTTTTTCCTCGACTGACAATCGACCGTCCCTCGTTTGAACCATCCAAACATGCTTTTTGTAATCGTCTCTCATTGTTTAGCCCTCTTTTGTTGATTGGTTTCTTGAGACGCTCCGAAGAGCGTTTCGCTTGGTCACCACCCAAGCTCATCAGTCAAGATACGGTCATCTATACAGGCTTCACCCAAAAACCGTAGACCATTTTTTCGGTGCAGTCCCAGATGTCTTGAGCTACACCGTGATCAACACACACATAGTGTTTGGCTTGACGCGCTATCACCTTGCCATAACGGTACAGGTCATAAGTGCGAGCCTTGCGGCCTTCAAACTGCGGGGCAGGTCTCCATTGATAACCAAGTGCCCTAAGTGCGGCATCGTAATCTTCTTTGTAAATGCCGCTGGACAATCGACCGTTACCAGCCTTACCGCGATTGGTGTATTTGCGGAGGTGCTTTTCTGCCGCTTTCCAATCCATGCCTTCAGCGATTGCCAGAGCCCGAACACCGCAGTAACCGCCATTGAGTGATCTGTGCTCTGATTGACCGCCGTCATTGAATTGATAGTTGTTCATTGTTGAATCTCTCTCTGTTTGTTGGTGTGGATAGATTGAAGGATAGATGTTACAGGAATATGACAATGTAGATATAAATGAGGATATTTGAAGGATATATTAGAATCGTTTGTTATATGCTTATGTCATTTGGTTATATATTTTTTGTGGTGGATTTGGGTTATGGGGTACATCACTCACTCTCACACTTCCACCGCTAGACATCCTCACGTCACAATCTAACGACACAAGTTATGCCATTAGTTAGTGTCATACTTTGTGTCATTATCTTTTGTCATAGATTGTGTCATTTGTTGGG
>Ga0209348_1000627_pt1 | contig 18066 bp, 18 predicted proteins | sample ETNvirenome_2_30_FD_184065 | JGI IMG/M metagenome (GOLD analysis project Ga0209348, IMG submission 184065) | Marine viral communities from the Pacific Ocean - ETNP_2_30 (SPAdes) (version 2) | ecosystem: Environmental > Aquatic > Marine > Oceanic | place: Pacific Ocean | collected 2013-06-22
GTAATAAAGTTACACCAGGTATGTAATGGTTTCACTAAAGATGATGATGGTAAAATATTAAAATTACATAAACAAAAACTTAATGCTCTAGAGGAGACACTAGAGGAAACAGATGGTAAAGTAATTATATGGGCTAATTATTTATATAACATACATGAAATAAAAGAATTTCTTGTAAATAAATATGGTCCTGAATCTACTGTGAGTATTTATGGAGAAGTTAGTGTTGAAGATAGAAAAGAAGCTGTTGATCGCATACAAAACGATCAGCAATGTCGTTTTTTGGTTGGTAATCCTACTACCGGGGGTTTTGGCCTCACTCTTACTGCTTGCAATACTGTCATCTATTTTAGCAATAATTATAACTTAGAAGTCCGAATGCAATCAGAAGATCGTGCTCACAGAATGGGCCAAAAAGGAACTGTAGTTTATATTGATATTGTTGCAAGAAACACATTAGATGAGGCTATTATGAAATCACTTACAAGTAAAGGTAAGCTTGCTGCAAAAACATTAGGAGAAGAAGATCTTAAGAGCTGGCTTCTATAATTTTATTATACTGTTCTAATCTCTCTAAAAATTTATCACCATAGTCTTTTAAATCCGACTCATTTAGTCGGAATTCTTGGTATTGTAAATCTCTACTACACATTGATATGACACCTTGTTCTATTGGACCATAGTTTTTAGTATGTGCTAAATAATAAGCACCAAGTTGTAATTTGTAATCTTCAACCCATTCTTCTTTCTTAGGTTTGTTAGTTTGTTTCCAATCAACAATACTTGGTTTACCATAACACAATGCAGTTAAATCACATGTGCCTGCAAATTTATTTTCATATTCTAAACTTATTTCATTACCCCATATTTCATCTAACTTAATATTATTTAAAATAGTTTTAGCCATCATTCTTGGTTTGCTACCTTCTTCCATAGCATTGTAATAACCTTGACCATTTAAAGCATATTCAATAACTTGATGCATTTCAGTTCCAATTGTTGATGCTTGTCTCATTATTCTATCAGCCTCAGCATCTCCAACTTTTCTACGCCAGTTTTCTAAAAATCTTTTATCTTTTGTAGCTCCAAGTATGTTTGTTACACTTGGTACTTTTACGTTATCAACTAAATACTTTCTTCCGTTTGTGTCTGAAAATCTGTTGTAGTGTTTGTAAGGATATTTTTTTAATAATTTCATTGTGTAATTAATACAATTATGACTGATGCCATACCTGTAATTAATACACCTGCAGAAGTCAACATAATTTTTTCTATTCTGCTTACTGATTTTTCTAAGTTGTTGATTTTATCATGTGTTTGTTTTTGCATTATTCTGCAAAGTTTCTCGTGTGATTCTATTTTTTGTAAAGCTTCTTTAGACACGACCAGCCTCTCTTCTTCTTGCAGCAGCTATTGAAGTTGGATCATTTGGAAACAAATCAGCTACTTGTTGTGATGTCACTTGTCCGGTGTTCGGTGGCGTTGGTGCAGCAGGAGCTGAAGCTACAGGATCTTCAAGTTGTAGATCTTCCATAACTAGTTGTTTCTCTTGTTGTTCTATAGGTGCTTCTTCTGCCTCTACCTCTGCCTCTTTTTGTGTAGCAGTAGATAAAAAAGTAACTGCATTATTATCAGTTTGTAGATCACCTGATGTACCTGAGAAATCTTGTGCAAACAATGTTTCGTAAGTATTCTTAGGTATTGTTTTTTCATCGTAAATAGGTGCAGGTACAGATGCATCTAACTGTTGCATTCTTTCTGTGATTTGTTCAGGTGTAATATCTTTTGCATTTATTTTTGGTACATCTACATCATTTTCATTTAAATAATTTAACAATCTAGCAAAAGCTTCTCTTTTCTGTGTTAAACCTAATCTTCCAACAACTCCTGGAGATTTTAGAATGTTTGCAGCTGTTTGAATATCTCTACCTTTAAAGTATCTTCTACCTATACCAAGAACACCTGGTACGCCATCACCAACCTTTTTACCTGTAAGTAAAGCTATTTGCTCTTCAGGGTTAAGGGCATCATTAAAAGCTCTCATAGCTATTGGGTCTGTAAGTATTTGACCTGCACGTCTTCCTAATAAAATAAATAATGCAGGAGCTAAAGGGTTTACAGCAGCTGAACCTCCAAGAACTACAGCACCTGTAAATGAATTTAGACCTCCAAGTTGTAATCTTCTTTGCATGAACGTTGATGTATCAGCAATAGGTGTGTCTGACACAGCTTTCATGTAAGTTAAAAACTTCTCAAACTCTTTTGATTGTGATCTACCACCTAAAATTGTAATTAATTTTTCTTTAGCTACATCATCTGTAGGATCTGCAATACCAAGTTCTCTTAAAAATTTATTTATGTTAAAACCAGATGTATCTTTTGGACTAAATTTAATTTTAGTTGCATCAAATACACCATTACCCATTCTAACTTTATCAACGCTAAAATCTAATACAGGATCTAATACATCTCCTTTATTTACCATTGCTTCCATAACATCAACAGTTCCATTGATACCTGTTTTTACAGTTGCATCATTCATGATCTCATCAATCATTGTTCTACCTGCAGGAGATGCAGCAGAATCAAAACCTCTATAGAACGAATTAAACATCCATCTTGCTTTTGCAGCGTTAAACAACGCCTCTCCACCACCTTTAGTTATACCAATTGCTTGACCAGTTTTTTTAGAAACAATTTTATCAGCACCTAGTAATTGTCTAAATTGTTTGATTGCAGTTGAGTCACCTCTTGTAAATACATCATTAGCAAGATCGTTAAAAAATCTCTGTGCTTTTCTTTTTTCCATACCACCAATACCTGCAAGTGCTTTGTTGGTAAATGTAGTTGCATTGTAATCTCTAAATATTTTTGTTGCATTAGCTCTTTGGTAAAAATTCATTAATGTAGAGAACGTATCATTAGCTCCATATAATTTATCTTTAAGTTGCGTTGATTCTTTGACCATCATGTCTATATTTGAATCAGCTAAAGCTTTGTTTGTTTTTGCAAGTACATCATAAGATGCTTTTACAGTTTCATCTTTTAAAAATGTTTCTTTTGTAATATTTGCACCAAAACTATTTAAATCATTTTCTAAAGCTTCTCTGATAGACCACAGCGTAGGTCTTATGTTTTGATATGTAGTTCCTTCAATTGCTCTATTTAAAGTTGTAATCATACCTTTATATTCTTTTGGAGTTACAAAATCATCGATTGAATTCATGTATCTAAAGAACAAAGCTAGAGGATCTCCTGTTCCTTGTAACTTTGCAATTTCTTTCATGTCTATATTACCTAAAGCATCTTGTGCGTATGATCTTATACCTGGATATTGTAAAGCTATTTCATCAACATAATCTTTAGCCATTTTTTTTACATGATTAGTTGGAATAACTTTTGGATTGCCAATCGTATCAGCTAAGGTATCAAACGCCCTATAGCTAGCGTTAATCAAGTTTGAGTTTTGTTTAAACGCTTCGTCTGCTTGTTTCCAAATAGTTGCAGATAGCATTCCTGTTTTAATAAGTGGTCCATAGTTAAGAACAGAATTATTTAAATATTCTCTTCCTGCTTTTTGTTCAGCACCTTGCAAAGCTTCTCTTCCAATACCATTGATGAATGGCATAATACCAAGGACTTTGAAAAACTTGTTTGCAAAACCACCAAGTAATCCAGTTCCTTCTTGAGCTGTCATAACCATTGGAAGTGGTAAACCTTTGTCTCTTGCTATGTTTACCAATTCTTTTGCATCTTTTGATTTTGCACCAATAGCTAATCGTCCTACCTTTCCTAAACCTTTTGTAATCACTGGTGTCAGTGTTGCGGCTCCAGCGTTCCACATCAAAGCTGTAAACATAGAATCAGCTGCATTCGCTAACATATCTGTATCTACCTCTTTTTTATCCATGTTTTCCATGTCTGATGCGATTGCATCCAAAACGGCTGTTCCAGCCGTCTCATTAAGAATATCATATCCTATGGACCCAACCCCTGCACCTGCAGTTCCACCAAGCACAGAAGCGATCTCTGCCTGTCCTAGAGGGCTTTTTAACACCCTACCTACAGTTGGATCAGCTACTTTAGCCAAAAGTTTCATAGCACCACCTAATAGTTTAAATCTACCAGGTAGTCTTGCTGTCATTTTATCTGCAAAATTATTGAAAATTTTAGATCTAGCAAATAGACCTGTATCTTTATTACCTGGTACTTTTGATTTAACAGCACTAAATATTTTTTTTCTCATTGCAACGTAAGGATAGATAGAACCTATAAGATCTCCTGCAAGCACTGCTTCTGATCTTCCATCAAGTGAACTACCTTGTTGTTGTAATTGAACACCAATAGGATTTTTAATTGCTTCTTCAATAGTAGCTACATCTTTAGCAGCACCTGATCTTTGTTTCATAAGTTCCCCTGTTTTAGGGCCTGTAAGCAATCCTTTATCTATCGCTGCATCTATAACTTGTCTAGTTCTTTTATCGTATTTACTAGGATCAAAAGTTTTATTGTTGATAGCATCTTGAATTTCTTTAAGTGTTGCCATTACAACTCCATTTTTTCTAATTCTTTTTTAATATCTTCAACTCCTAAATCAGTTGCTAACTGTGAAGCAATAGTTGTATCCCCTTCAAATGCTGTAAAGTCTTTTAGTTTTCTTAAATCTTGTAAAGTTTGTTCTAGACCACCAGCAGCTGTAAATAAACTTTCTTGTCTTCTAATATCTGATTCTAGCCCTCTAGCAATCGCTTGAATAGAAGCTTTTACATCAGCAGATGATCTTGATAAAGAAAATATGTTTACAATTTCTTTAGCAGCGTTAATGTCTCTTTGTGTTAAACGGTCTTGATCTTTAAATGTATTTGCAAGTGCATAAACAAGTTTTGTTTCATACACAGCAAGTGTTTCTTGATCTTCTCTAGATAGATTAGAATAGAATCCTTTCTTCCCTGAGTTTTTAAGTATTCTTTCTTTTGCCTCAGCTAACAATCCTCCCTCTTTAAAGTCACCAATATCTAGTGCTTTCTTTTCTCTTTCGTATTCAGACTCAGTAATTTCACCCGCTGCAAGAGCTCTATCTAAAGCAGCAACTTCGTCTTTAAATAATTGTTGAAGATTAGACATTTCACTATCTAAATCACCTATTGTCGATCCACCAAGTAATTCTTTTCCAACACCTAATAGTCTTCTTGTAAATGTATCAACACTTAAAGCAGCACCGGCTTTTGCATCTTCTTGGCCAATAATTGTTAACACTTCACGAGCTGTTGCTAAGGCATCATATCTATTTCCAAGAATATCATGTAAATCAGTAAGTCTTGAGCTAATTGTTTTTTGTTCTTTAAAGTCTTCAAACTGTCCGATAACATTTCCTTGTCCATCTGTAATTGGAGTACCTTGTGCAACAGTAACAAATGTTTCTCTTCCATCCTCGCCTATTCCAGCAGCCATTTGTTTTGTACCATCTTCTAATTCATAACCTTTATAATTTCTTAGTTTACCATCAGTTCCTCTTATTTGAATTACACCTCCAGTTCTTTTAGGTCTTTCTACATCATCCTCTTTTGCAAGTTCATTTAAAAACTGCATATGATCTATTGCAGCGTTCAAAGATGTTTCTCTAGCATTTTGTCTTAGCTCACCTTCTTTCAGTTTTATAGTTGCATAATTGTTTACGGCTGGTCCTAATGCTTGTCCTAATACTTCCATAGCACCACCAATACCAGATTTTCTAGTAGTACCTGTAAGTAATCCAGATGCTAAGTTAGCTAAAAAAACTAAGTTTGCTTGTGATCCTCTTCCTTCATAAACCTCATCATAATATTTTTTAGCAAGAGCAATGGTTTTATTAAAATCTGTATCATTTGATATACCACCCATGTTAATTTCATTTTGTGAATTTTTGTTATCTTCTAATTTTTCTTTTTTATTCTCTTCTGTCGTTAGTTTAGGATCATCAGGTAAAGATGGCTGTGGATCTTTTGATGCTAATACATCAGGTCTCATGTTTATTGAATTTTCTTGTACTTTATCTAGATTAGCTACATTATCAGAAGTAACAACATTCTCAGTTAATAGTTGATCACCTTCTTGTTTTAATTCTTCTTCTTTTTTCTTTGTTCTATTACCAAATCCAACTCTTCCTGATCCAGGACCAATAGTTGCAGTTTTTCTTGTTTCAATTTTTTCAGGTGGTTTTGGAACAAACTTACCAAACTGTTGTTCAAACATTTCATCAGTTAAATAACCATCTGTTCCAAATTGCATAGATTTTTGTCTATGAATTTCTTTTTCCTCTGGACTCATTGCATCAATTCTTTCTTTTTCTTTCTTACCTGCATAATAAAGATATGCTGGCCCTGCCGCTAAAGCTGCAGTTGTAAGAACAGGTAGACTAGCTAATCCAGGTAACGCCCTAGTTGCTAAGTAAGATCCAGCTAAACCAAAAGGCATTCGTCCTAATTCACTTTCAATACCTAAAGCTTGTCCAACTTTATCTCCTGCATAATAACCACCTACACTAGGAATACTAATACCTGATTTTAAAAATCTAACTGGTGCACTCACAGACATTCTCTCCATAAATGTTGGTGGTTTTCTTAAAGCTGGAACTGGTGCTCCGGTGGTCGGTTGCCCAACCATAATACCTGTCTGTGCATTAATAGTTTTTAGATGACCTTTTTTTAAAGCCTTTTGTCTAAACATTGGTCTATTTAATACTTTGTTTAAGGACATAGACCTACCTTTGTTGTTGATTTTGATTTACACCTTGATAAGCAGCAAACGCACCTATACCTGTACCAACAGCTTGAGCTAATGGACTAGTTGAAGGCGCAGTTCCCATAGTTAATCCTGATTGAGTTTTAGGTCCTTGAGCATACAAGTTAGCTAAGAATTCTGCTCTTTGGTATGGTTCGTATTGTTGTTGTAAAGTAGATTGTCTTTGAGCATCAAGTGCTGATTGTGCAAGTTGTCTTTGTACTCCACCTGCTGCCATTAATTGATTTATATCTGCTTGTCTCATTTGTTGTTGACCCGCACCTAAATTACCTAATTGTTGTCCTGCAGCTAATCCAACTTGTTGTTGTCTTTGTGCAGCACCAAGTGCAGTATTAAAACCTTGAGCTTGTGCTCTTCCCATTGCATCTAAAGTTCTACCTTGTAGTTCTGCTTGTTGCACACCTTCTCTACCACCACCAAAAGCTCCTGATCTTATAGCTTGTTGAGCTATTTGGTTTTGCATCATTTGAGATTGTCTTCCAATTTCTCCAGTAACATATGATTGATATGGATTTAAATATTGTTGTATTTGTGCAGCACCAACAGGAGCTGCTGCTTGATTAATTTGATTTATTCCTTGTTGAACTGTTTGAGCACCGACACCTGTTTGTCCTGCTAAGTTCATTCCTTGTTGTTCAAGTGCTCCTAAACCTGCAACTTGATAGTCAGGTAAGTTAATAGGATCTTGCGCTACTTGACGCGCTATGTCCATCAATTCTATTTTTCTTTCTTCAATACCAGGTGCTTCTCTCACAAATTGTGTTTGTGATGTAGGTGGTGCTGATTGTCTACTTCCTCCTCCAAAAAAACTCATAATTTTATCCTATCCATTTTTCAAGTTGTACATGTTTCTTTTTCCATCCCCATTTTTTAGATACTTTCTCCCAACCAGGTCTGGCCATAATACTTAATCTCTTACATTTGTTAACAATTGCAAAATCTGTAATTGCCTTAATTAAATTATCCTCCCACAATTCTCTTCTTTTACCTGTGCAAATAACAATCTCGTATTGGTTAAAATTTGGCAATACACCTATTCTTCCAACACAAATTCCAAATACTTTATTTTCCTCTGTTTCATCAGAGCCAAACATAATCCAACATTGCATCATGTCTTTTTTTAATTCATCTTGAATCCATTTAGCATCAGCATACTTACCTGAAAATTTTAATGCCTCTGCTACCATAAACTCTGCTAATGGCCAAAAAGTATCTATATCTTTTGGCTCTAGTGGTAGAATACTTACTAAAGGTTTAATTGATTTTTTGTTTGCTGTCGCCATTTCTATCCTTCAATAAATCAAATACTCTTTTGTATCTTCTCTGTTGCTCATAGAAATATTGGGCACCTTTTTCTCTCATGTCTTTCATGCTATTTGGATTAGCACCTGCTATGATTCCAGCACCTAATACTCCATCTGCTCTTGTTACAAACTCTCCGTCTGCTAATTGAGCTAACATTGTATCCTCGTCTTTATCACCAACTCCTGCTCCGTCTTCAACATATCCTGTTGCTCTAACATAATTGTTAGAATCGTTTTCATCGTGGGTCATTTTTGATGGTAGATAATTTATTCCACCTTCATTAAATTTTTTTATTTCTGCAAGTCCACCTGTTTTTAATCTTTGTTTAACCATAGAATATGGACCTACTCTTCGATCTCCTTTTCCTGCTTCTTCAGGTGCATACATTTTTTCATATTGTTTTTCTTGTCCTGTCACCGGATCGATGTATGAATATCCAGGTCTCTTATCTCTAAGATCTAAATAACTCATATTGTAACCTGGCATGTAAATATCTGTAGGTTCGTTGTCGAAAGCACCACCTAAATAAGTAGCGGCAGCTATTGCTGCAGATACTTTGCCTGGACTGTAAACCATTTCACCATCTTTTTTTGTTTTTAAAATATTTAAAAGACTACTTGATTCTTTTTGGTTTTGAATAGCTTTTAATTGATCAGCATAAGTTGCACCACCTGCTTGTGACATTGATAAATTACCTGCAGCTGGTGAAGCACCTAATCCTATACTTGCTGCAAAAGGTGTTTGCGTAAAGGGTGTAAATTGTGCTGCACTTGGAAACATAGCTTGTACACTTGGAGCATTCACAACAGCTTTACCACCATAGTAACCCGCTGCAGCGCCTGTTGCTGTATTTAATAATCTATTAATTCCACTAATACCTTGATCTTTTGAATCTCTGTAACCACGATAACCACCGTAGGCTGCTAACGCGTAGGGCAACAAATTTAACATAGAATATTTTCTCCTTAGATCTAAAAGTTAAATAATACCATTTTACTTGGTTGATATCAACTCATCGTGAAACTTACCTTGATATTGGTGTTCACCCACATGGACTATTGAATCATTGATATAGGCATAGCACTTACCGCCCAGGTCTCTCCAAAGCTTACAGAAGGCAAAATCCTCACCATTATAGGTCTTCTCTTTTGGGTCATGTAGTGTATCAAAAAAGTTCCACATATTAGGTTTATCAACATATTCACCATTAATTACTGTCTTTTGTACTATTTTTTTGTCAGGATATTTCTCAATCATTTTCTCTATAACTTCTCTTTTAATTAACATACATCCAGTTGGTGAATCAGTTACTTCTATGACTCCTTTGTTTACTTTTATGTTTTCTGGATTAGGCACTTTCATTGGATAAGTATGTAGTGCACGTCTAATGTCATCAGGTGATTGAATTAAACCTTTTTTCATTTTTTCAAAAGCTTTGTCCCACATTAAAGTTTTAAGTGGGTAAGGCACAGATATTATGTGTTTATCCGCTTTTAACATACTAAATATAGATTTACCTTGAAAATATATATCAGAATCAATAAACAATAAATGTGTTGCTTTTGATTCTAAAAAACCAGCGACAGATAAATTTCTACCTTGTGTAACCAAAGATGATTTTATTAAATGAAAAGATACTTTTAATTTTTCTTTAAAACATTCTTGTTGAAATTCTATTAAAGCTTGCGTGTAATGTATTGATACTTCACTGTGTACAGGGGTTGCAACAAATATCTCAAATTTTTTGTATTGTTCTGTTTTTTCTTTCCATAATGGTTCAATAGCCTTTTCATAATCTGATTGAACTTCAATATTTACTTCATGCAGTGTTTGGTATGTATCTTCATTTATATACTTATTGTTTGACACGTAAGGCTCCTTTCAAAAAATTTTCCCATTCCATTGCTTTTTTATCCCAACTGTAAAAATTTTTGTAGTATTTTTGCTGTTCTTCTAAATGATTTTGTATTGTATCTGTATGTAGATATCCTGCACAAACGTCTATTGCGCCTGCAATACTAACAGCTAATAATTCTAAATTTTTTGTGTAGTTAACATACACAGGCCATTCTGCACAAGTTTCTGGTAATGCTCCAAAGTTTGTAGTTATTACATGCAAACCAGATGCCATAGCTTCTAAAGCTGAAGCACAAAATGTTTCTTCAAAAATAGATGGGTATACAAATAGATCATAGTCTGTCATGTGTTCTAATATATATTCATTAGGTTTGTATCCTATATAATTAACATTAGGTAACTTCTTTGCTTGATCGAACAAAGCTCCTGTATCTTTATTGGCTTTTTCAGCAAAATCACTTCCGTATATTTGATTAGAACTATATACATCTAAAGTAACATTTTTACTTTGTACATACTGCATTGCTAATAACAAGACATTTAAACCTCTCCATGGTGTACAGTGATGTATAATCTTTATGGGTTCACCCTGTTTGTATATCTTTCTTTTTGGAAAATGATCAACACCATTTTTTATGACCATACATTTGTCTTCTGGTAATTGAAAAAAATACCTAAACTTTTCAAAGTTCCAGTGTGAATTAAAAATGTACCAATCATACTCATCATGTCTTTTTTTATTTCTAAAAAAGTTTTGCAAGTTTGGTTGATCCCAAGAATTTTTTTGCCAAAGTATATTAACTTTACTGGGATCCAGTGGCACTTTTCCTGGAATAGATGTGCATATTTGAAATTTATCTAATAAATCTTTAGATACGTATTTCTCCAACAACTCATGTTGAAGTTCAGTTGCGCCTCTTGGCTCCATTAATCCTTCGTTTCTACACCCATGGAAACTTTTGTAACCTTTATTTCGAGGTCTTGTCTAAAATCATCTTCAGTAGTATCAGTATTGGGATCAGCAACATCAGCATCAAAATCAGCTTTGCTATCATATACTTTTAATGTCCTTTTATGTTTGATAATTTCTTTAGCTTCTGCAGGTATTTTTATAACTTTATCTGTCATTGTGGTCTGCCTTGTCTGTTGTAAGGTTTATAATCTCTTTTCTCGCTTTTTGAAAGACTTTTTTTGTGTCTTCGAGGCCGTTTCTTTGGCTTAGCCCTAGGTACAAAATGGGTAAATTTTTGTCTAGCCATTTTCTTGTGATCTATCTATCTGTGCATAACTTATGGCACCTTGTATCTTATTACTACCAGTTGCTGCTTGAATTTTAATTGAATCTCCAGCTTCTAAATTTATTCCTTGAGGTGACGCATTAATTTGTGTTTTCGCTGCAACGTCATCTCTAAAAAATTCATATTCAGTGTTTGAGTCAGATGAATCAACTATACTTGCATTTACTAGTATACCTGAAGAAGCATCATTGTTTGAGCAATAAACACTTTTTACAATTAACGTTGCATCTGCAGGACAAGTCAATACTGTGTTTAAGTTTGTATCAGCTTGTTTGAATCCTTGATTTTTATATCTTATTGTCATGATAGAAAGTAATTAAACGCATCTTGTTCATTTTTCAAGTCTGTTTGATAAGATGTATTCAATTGATTCTCCACTGTTGCTATTGCTTGGTTAATTTGTCTAAAACCTTCTTCAGTATATTCTTTTGGTGGTTCAGGTACGTATACGTTTATCTTTGCCATAATTATTTACTATGTAATCCTCCTGCACCCCCACTCTGTTGTGGTCCAGTATAAGTGTTACGAGATTGTGTTGGTGCTGATGTTATTTGACCTCTGTTTCTATCTTGTGATGTATCGTAACCACCAGCAGCTTGTTTTCTATCTATCCTTCCTTGAATTTCATTTACCTCTCTTTGATTCATTCTTCTTGCTGTCTCTCTACCCTCAAGTCCACCATATTTTCTCATATCTAAATAATCTGCTAATGATGTTGCTTGTGCAAAATCTGTTCCCTGTATTAATGGATTTATACTTCCTAAACCTTGTAACAACATTCCTCCTGGAGTAACCATCGCTAAATTTTGCATTAAACCTTTAATACCTTTATTTTGTTTTTTCTGTTGTAAATTCATCTGTAAATTATTTTTCTTTTGCTCTAAATTATTTGGAGTTTCATACATAAGTTCAATAGAGTTCGGATTATTTAATTCATTATATATAGGTGCAATTCCTTGTTGTACATTTGTTGGTCCAATATTTGTCATTAAAGGTTCATTTACAGGGCGGTACATTGAAGCAAATTCTTCAAAGCTGTATTTATTATGAAAATTTGGATTATCTAAATACAATTGTAAAATTTGCTCTTGATCCATTATCTTCTCCCATCCACGTTAACATCAGCTCTAAATGTTCCGAATCTCCAAGTTTCATCAACAGCTGTGTTTTCTATCTTAATATTTGCCAAACGTCCTCTTGCTCTTGTGTCTATTTTTTGTGTAGTAGAGCTTACAGTAAAAGGACCAAGTTGTGAAGACACGTTAGTATCAATAGGAAAATCTTTTAAACCTATTGTTATTTTTGCATTACCTTGAAGATTTTTAAAATCTGGTAAAAACCTGCTTATTCTCATTAAATATTCTCCATCTCCATCTTGTGGTATATCAAAGTCACCAGAAAGAATAAATGCTGCAATTGCTGTTTCAGTGCCATTTAAATCTATAATATTTGTACCAGTTTCTTGTGCAAAATATTTTGTAGATCCAAATGTATTTGTTGCACCACTTAAATTTGTAAAGTTAGGTGTTCCTGTAGAATCATATTCTGTTGCATATGGTAAAGCATATGTAGATGCATCATGATAAGTGCTTCTAGCTAATGTCATAGTAGACCAAGTATTTTCAACATAATTGTAAACAACGCTTCTATTATTTTGAACAGCAGGGTTTGCTAATGGTTTTCCTGATGGATAGAACCAAACTATTTCATTAAATAAAGAATTGTGAGAAGCATATATAATTTCGTTAGATGAATAATTTATTCCAACATTATCGCCTGTGGTTGTAAAAACAAAATCTTCGACAAAAGATGGAAGTAATTTTACTGTACCATCATATTTAAAAAAACCACCACCGGTTCCCATCCAAAATACCTGACCATCTGCATATACCACAGCATGTTGTCCTATACATCCACAGTTAGAACCTACTTGTCTTATAGAAAATGTGAATGGTGGACCTACAAACTGCATAACATAAGCAGCTGTATCAGTTAAAATTAAGTTATAGTCTTTACCAGAAACTGCAGCTACAATTTTGTTTCCGGTGTCCAATCTAAATGTTCCTGCAGTATTTGTTGAGGTTGGTGCATATACACTATAGTTTTCTTGATCACTAAATCTAATAAACATTGGATCTTGAGTAGTCGAATCACCAATAGTAGTTTCTGTTCCAAAATGAACAACATGTCTATCTCTATCAGATACAATTGTTAATCTTGATGATGTTGGTGCATTGGCCATTACTACTGCTCTGTTATCAAGAGGGTTTGCTGCTCCTGCATCCCATACAAAAGTTTTACCATCTTTAACTGTAGCAATTAATTGTTGTCCAAAATTATCTAAAGACCAAGATCCAGGATCTAGAATAACTTGTGTTGATGTACTTCCTTGACCCCAGGCTACTGTTCCCCACGTACTTGTTCCCCAACCAAAACCATATGTTTGTATTGTTGGTCCTATTTCTTCGTAGGGATTAATACTCGCAGATCCTGTTCCAGACATAGGAGTTCCAGTTTCTGTAGTTTGCATTGTAATAGTAAATGAGTTAGTTGCAGTTGTTAATATTTCAAAAGTAAAACTTGTAAAATCGGTATCAACAAATGAAGATGAACCAGGAATTGTAACAGCTGTAAATGTAATGTATTCACCCACAGTAAGTGCATGTGAACTTTTATTAACTGTGACAGTGCTTGAACTCGAAGTAGATGTGAATGTAGCTCCTGTGATTGCAGTTTTTAAAGGAGTGATGTCGTAAAAAGCATCTTCGTAATAAATATATAAAGCTTTAGATGTACCTAGGGCAGCATATTTTCTTCCCTCTAAATCATTCCAACAATGTTGTGCTCTTGCAGGACCTGAAATTGTTTTTTGACCAATAGCTTGAAACCCACCAATTTTTTCAGGTTGTCCGTATCTAAATCTTACAAAATCACTATCTATCCATTGACCCTCTGCTCCAGAAGGAGTGTCGGATTTATTTAAACCTGGTCTTATTTGAACATTCGTTAATGGCATACGGTATTTTACACCATTTTAAAGCTTCTTCCAAGTCGCAGGAGAAGGTATATTGTGTTCAGATTTTATACCCTCTTTCATTGTTATCATGATATCTCCAGATATAGATATACGCGGTGTATCAATTGGATTTTTTCCTGTTTCATGAAATATCATAGATGGGAAAACAACTATATTTCCTGATTCTGCAGGATACTCAGCTTTAGCGTAGTTTGTTTCATCCCACTTAGAAAAATATGGATCTCTTCTAGGTATACTTAAGCCAACCTTGTGTGCTTCATCATCTAATAAAAATAGATTTCCTTGATTATGTGCTTGTACATAATACACAAAAGAATAGTGACTACTCATATGTCTATGATATGAAATAAATTGATCTTTTGTAGAATAGGTAGCCCAAGACTTTGTAATGTAAAATTCTAATAAATCTATATTGTAATTTTGTAAAAGCATTGCTCCTCTAATGCTTTGTTCTATTTCATCGTATAGCTTTTTAAAACGTGAATCTAAATGTAAATTATCATCAATTGATTGTAAGTCTTTTGCTTTTATGTCCGTTGTCCGTGAATATTGTGAGTTGGTTGGTGTTATATTTTTTGATATAATAGGTATTAATTTTTTATTTATTTTTTCAAAGTTTTTTATTTTACTTATATAAACAGGATAACCAAACCATTTAGATATGTTTGCCATTAAGGCAATATACTAGTTTACTTTTAAAAATCTATATCTTATTTCACCATTTCCACCTGCAGCACCATTTGTAGAGCCTGCATTTACTTGTGCAGCTCCTCCGCCACCTCCAGATCCTCTAGTTCCAGCAGAGCCATTTGTTCCTGCACCTGATGAAGAACCTCCGGATCCTCCAGAAATATTTCCATCATAAGATGCAGCACCATTAGATCCACCTATTCTACAGTTATCTCCTCCACAGTTTCCATTATTTGATCCAACTGCTCCATTACCAGATGAGTTAAAAGTACCGTCTGGTCCTGATGTGTTTGTAGTAACTGCTTTTTGAGTTCCGTCTGTATCTCTAAAATTTCCTGAAGTTATTGCCGTACCATTAATTGTTGCGCTACCCGCAGTTCCTGCAGTGTTGGTTCTAAGTGGTCCTTGAACACCTCCTCCTGTACCACTTGATCCTCCTCCACCTGTTAGTGAAAATAAAGATCCTGCAGTTGAACCAGACAAAGTAGTGGTTCCTCCATTTCCTGCACTGATGTTAAATGAACTACCGCTGTTACCTGCAGTGCCCGCTGAACCTATTGCATAAGTCATAGTTTCGCCTCCAGTAACAGAAAATATTTTATCAGAAATAAAAGCACCAGATCCTCCTCCAGCTCCAGAAGATTCACCACCTGCTTTATCATAATCAGCTCCTCTTACTGCGCCACCACCTGCTCCAACTGCAGCTTGTATATGAATTGCATTTGCTTGTGCAGGTACACTAAAAGTTCCTGATCCAGAAGATAATGTTTGTATTGATGTTGCTTCAAAAGCACTAAAAACTAATTTCCATACTCCAGAAACTTTTCCATAAACTTCATCTACTTCTTCCCAAGTGCCAGATACTTTTGCATATATTTGATCTGCCTCTTGGAAAGTTCCTGAAACTTTACCGTAAGTATTAGCCATTTAAACTCCTATGAATATTTAAACCAAATGTCACCATCGCTTCCTCCTGATGGAGAAGATGTGCTTATTGTAAATTTTCTTTCAAGTTTGGCTGCCGTAACTGCATCGTTTGCTATTTTGGCCGTGGTCACGTTTGCGTTTGAAATGTTTACTGTTAAAACTGCATTGTCAGCAATAGCAGCACTGACTACTGCATCATCATCAATTTTAGCACTCGTAATTGCATCATCAGCTATTTGTGCTGTTCCTACTGTACCACCTAATGTATCTAAAGATACTTCTTTTAAATTTGTACCATCTGAATAAGCTGCATATATTTTTTGTGCATCAGGACTAAATCCTGTACCACTAGCAGTTTTAATTGTAAGATTTGTTGGATTAGAAACTCCTGTACAATCAAATATATAAAATTTTTCTATACTATCAGGTATTGTACACACTGTACTTGATCCTGCTGTAATTGTTGCAAATTTAATTATCATGTTTCTTGCAGTTGAAAGAGCTGCATTACTCATTACTAGGGCTGTAGTTCCACCAGATGAAAGAGTTATTTGTTCAAAACCAGCTATAGCTTGTTGAATTAAATTTAAATTAGTATTAGTTTTTGTTCCCCATGTACCAGCGTTTTCACCGGTAGCCATAAGTTCAAGTTTCAAATCTGAAGAAAATGTTGATGCCATGGCGGTATTATATCCTTTCTAAGCTGCTATATCAACCTCAGTCCAAGTGTTAGAAACTCCTTTATTTACTTCTGTCCAAGTATTAGTTACACCTGGATCTACATTTGACCATGCTGTAATCAATGGACTATTTATAGAAGCTGTTAATTGAACTCCCGTAACATTAACATCTACTCCTGGAACTGCAGTAACACTTCCTACAGAGGATGTTAATGAACTACCTGTAACAGGGACAGGAGTGTTTACATCAACAGTTTCTTCTCCAAGTCCTAAAGTACCTTGCATACCTGTAACACTTATATTAGCGTCACCTGTAATTTGTGCTATACTTCCAGCAGTTATTGTTAAGTCATGTTCAGTAACAACAACACTTACATTTCCATCTGCACTTACTGAAAAAGTACCTAGTGTAAAATTAGCTTGAGATCCTGAAACTTGTACATTAGCATTTCCTGTCGAAGTTTCTTCTCCTAATGACATAGTCATTTGAGAACCACTTACATTAACTGGTGTATTTAAGGCTGCAGTAATTGATCCAATACTTGCTGATAATTGAATGCCTGTAACATTTATATTTGCATTTCCTGTTACAGTCGAAGCTCCTACACTTCCTGTAAGTTGAGAACCTGTTACAGCAACAGTTCTATTAGTTCCACCTAATGAAGCTATTGGAGATTGTGAGAGGGCGGTAATACCTAACACGGTCTACCTCGCATTACAAGGAGTGTTATTAGATCCTACTAGTGATTGACCAAATGCCATGTAAACATAATTACTACCATCTGCTCCCCATTTAGAATTACCATCTCTTATTTTAATTCCATTAGAACAAAAATCTAAATAACCTGTGGAATAAGTTCCTTCAGCAGAACTTTCATTTGCATATATAAGTCCGGCCATAGGATTATCAGGATCTCTAGCAGCATCCCACATACACCATCTTGCTGTATCACTATATCTTTTAGTCATAAAAAATCTAGGTTTAAAACCTGTATAAATAAAAGCATTATCAGTAGTACCATTCCCAGTATAAGAACCAAACTTGCTATAACCAGTTTTTTCTGCAAAGCAGTAGGCAATCATTGGTTGTCCATTTTCATTTGTTTCTCCATCTGTTCCTACTGAAAAAACAGAATTTGTTGGTGCTGTATCATTCCATCTAGCTGATGATGTTGCAGCTGCAATGTCAGTATTCAATCTCAGGAATTTTGTTGCACCTAAAGATGAATGATACACTGCCCATTGTTGAGTATTTCCAGTACATTTTGTAATTATCATTTTTGGTGCAACACCTAATCCATGACCTACAGTAGCATTAGCACCTGTTCCTGTATATTTTGAAATAGAAAATCCTGCTGTAGTGTTAACTGATGTGTAAGTTGTATTTATAGAACCAGCTGTATTTGATGAACCTTGACCACCTCCTGCTTTCCAAGCCCAACCTACATAAGTATCTCCATTACCATTTACATTCGCATTAGTTGAACCTAAA
>Ga0209348_1000628_pt1 | contig 18036 bp, 8 predicted proteins | sample ETNvirenome_2_30_FD_184065 | JGI IMG/M metagenome (GOLD analysis project Ga0209348, IMG submission 184065) | Marine viral communities from the Pacific Ocean - ETNP_2_30 (SPAdes) (version 2) | ecosystem: Environmental > Aquatic > Marine > Oceanic | place: Pacific Ocean | collected 2013-06-22
AGCTCTGCATATTCTTCAGAGTCGTTTTTAAATAATACGTTAGCAAAATAACCTTTTAATCTATTTAAATTTACACTATTGTCTTTTGCAAAAAACAAAAAATAATCATTTGGATTAATTGAAGAGTAGTTTATACCACCAGGTATATTAGCTGACAAGTTATTAAAATTAAATTTTATAGTACTTTGTGTAGTACCTTGTATTAAATCTGTTATAACACCAGCATGTATAAAATTATTACTAACTTGATAACCTGAGTTGCTAGTTTTTAAAGCAAAATACAAATTATCACCAATTTGTACAGAGCTATTTAATTTTCCTTGTATTGTAAATTCTGCTGTCATTATGATTCGTCTGTTATTGTTAATATATTATCTAAATCTAACTGTATTCTTACATCACGATCTCCAACTTGCAATATCTCTAAATCATAACTTATTTTAGCTGTTAAAGAGCTTCCTTTAAAAAACATTTGTGTATTTTCTAATATAGTACTGTTATTTGCTAAAGCAGCAGATATAGTAATAGTATCAGAGTCTACTATTGAAGCTACTGTTATTGGCGTACCATCAGGCGTGCCATCAGCTGTAGTCATACCTGCTGCAAAAATAGTATCACCAGTACCTAATCCTTTAGTGCTAGTAATATCAACTGTAGTTCCAGTAGTTAAGTTAGTATCTTTTTTAGTTGTTACAAAATTAAATTCTGTAGGCTGACCAGTATCTGGGTGATCTACCGTGCCAAGCGCAGCAGCTAAATTAGTTATTTTAACTTTCCATCCATAAAGCTCAGTTAATCTATCTAAAGTTTTTGATGAAAAAGTTATTATATTACCAGGGTGCGCAGTTCCGTTTGAGTTAATTGTTATTGTTTTATTAACTCTATCTACAGCAGTTATAGTTCTAAGAAATGCTCCAGCGTTAGCAACGCCAGTACCAGTTGATATTCCTGTAGTTACGTCGCCAATTTTTATACCTTTTACACTAACCAAACTAAGAGTTGTTGACGCGCTGTTAGAATCACCAGCTGTACCTGCTATAGTAAAAGTGTCTTGTATAAAAAAATCTTTTAATATCGGTTGTCTTGCAAGCTGCATAGAGTTATTAGCAGTACCCATAGTTGCTATAAAATTAGCACTAACTTTGTTTGGTTGAGTATCTAATCTAATTCTGTTTTTTGCAGTATTAAATGAAGTTCCTCTAGTTTTTGATATTTTAAAAGTATTTCCAATACCACCAATATTTTCAACTGTTAAATTAGTATTTGTTGCGGTAGTGTCAACATTTTCTTGTATAACAGCATTTGTTGCAACAGTAAATAAATTTAAGCTTTTATCTGCAAACTGGTATATACTGTCTGGTAAACTAGTAGTACCTGTTAAATAATAAGTATCGTCGTCGTTTAAACTTGTGTCTGCGTTTTTAACTTTATATAATAAACTTTCTTCAAGCTGTCTATTAAATTCAGTTTCAAAGTGTGATTCTGCATAAACATATACATTATAACCTGTGTCTGAAGTAACAGCTGGAAAAACTATATTTGTTGTATAAGTTTTATTTTCGTTTTTTATTTCTTGCTGCAAAAGCCTTGTTGCTGTAGTTTGAAAAGCTTTTGTTTTAAAATTATAATATTGTAACGGAGAAACGCTTTTTGTAACATAAATACTAAATACAGCTCCAACATCACCTACAACACTTATTTTTCTAGAAGTTTTTGCTTTAGGAAGTGGATTAGTATCAAAAAAAACTGAGTTTATTAATTTCATTTATATAATTTTTATATTCCAGAAGTATTAGTACCTGGGACAGGACTACCATCTACATTATAAAGCGCTATAGTTTCTATATTACTATACTGTATAACGCCGTTGTTATCTGTTAATTTAGCTCTATAACTAATAACTTTATAGTCTTGACTAGCTTGAGGCATTGCTATCACGCCTATACCAGCAACTAAATCAAAATCATCAAATTGATGGGCCTGTGTTAATCCTTGAGCTAAAGGTTGTGTAAAGTTGTTTGTTAAAACATTAGTACCAGTTCCAAAAGGATCGTTTAAAGTAAAACTACCAGAAGGTATTGGTTGCCAATTAATAGTAGTTGGATTTAAAGGTAATGTTGGTTGAGTGTTTGTAACAAACTCATCATATTCCATTTCGTAAGTAAAAGGCTCGTTAGTAGGGTCAGATCCAAAAGCACTTATTAAGTCCATACGTAATTGAAAGCCTAAAGCATTGCCAAAAAATGTTAACACTCCTGGGCTGTTATAGTTAGGAGAGAATACATGTATAGCCGGCGGAGCAGGTGGTGTTATAGGATAAACACAGCTACCGTCGTCAACTGTAGCGCTTGGATCGTAGTTAGCAGCCGTTGGATCTGTACAGCCTAATATTGGCGGTGTTACTCCAGCTTGTATTATATCGTTAGCATGAGTTTGTGAAGAGTTACTGTCTGTAACTTGAACATCAAAAGTAATATCTTCTTGTTGAGCAGGTGGATTACCATTTATATCTACAATATCAACACTATATGTAGTGTTAGGCAATAAAGAAGTACTTCCATTAACGTCAACAATATCTGCTGTAATTAAATTAAAAGGTCCGTAAGAGTATGTAGCTGAATAACTATAAGGTGTTACGCCACCTGTAGCATCAGCAAAAGACATATCAATAATAACGCTGTTTGAAGTATTAGTGTTAATGCTTAACGTTGGTGGAGATATTGCTAAAGGAAATAAAGCTGATACACTTATAGTGTCACTTACAGAAGCTGTTACACCGTTATCATCAACTCCAGTAACAACAAAAGTATAATCTGTATCTGTTGGACTAGCAACTAAAGTATATACTGTGTTTGGTTGATTAGCACCTGCTAATGTCGTAGGTGTTAAGTTTATAGCATTATAATACTGTACAGTGTAAGTAATATTTCCAACACCGTTAGTAAAAGGCTTAAACTCTATTGTTATAGTAGAACTAACAGGATCGTTAGCTGTATTAATCAACTCTATAGTGTCTGTTACTAAACTATAAGTAGGAACTGTTACGTTCATATTTTCTAACGTACCTAAACCTTGAACTGAAAAGTTTTTTAAATCTATATTGTTTACACCTTCGTTTTTAGCTCTTATACTACTAAACCATTTGTCTTCTTTTTCAATAAAGCTTAACGCTTGTCCGTTAGTTTTTTCAGTACTAATAGTGTCTACATACCAACCTTTTTTATCAAATAAATTTTTGTAGCTATAAAAATTATTATCTGTATAACCAGTTCCAGTAACAACTTTACCTTGACTACCTTCGTACATTATAGAGTTAAAAGATTTTATAAGAGAAGGATCTTGATTAAATACAAACTCAACGCTAGAACCTGTAGGATTTTGACCGTAAAATTTATTATAAACAGTTCCTTCAACATGATGTTTATATAAGTTACCTTTGTGTACAGTGAAGTATTCGTTTTGAACACTACAAGCGTTTTCCATAACAAAAGATTTAAAGCTAGTCCAACCTTTTACCTTTTCATCATAACTTAAAGTTTTGTTATTTAAATTAGCATAATCTTTTAAACCACTATATTTTAAAGTTAAGTTATATTCATCTTTTCTACCATCGTAACTACCTATTAAAAAGTTTGTACCTTTTAAGTTATCCATAAACCAGTCTTTCATACCAGCATCAGATATAGGTGTTAAGCCGTCCATTGATAGTCTAAGTATTGCACCTCTTTGTTTATCTGCAAAATAAGCTCTATAACTTTCACTAGCAAAACTTTCTGGATTTTGTGATATACCATAGTCACCTACAAAAGGTATTGTTTGACCAAGAACATTTAAATTAGCTGTTAGCTGAGCATTACCATCAGCGTTAAAAACAGCATCTTTGTTTGCTAATACTTTTACAACTCTATCTTCACAAAAAGTTATTAAGTCTGTTTGTCTTGAAAAAAGCTTTTGTATACTACCGTATGTAGGGTTTAAATCTTTTGTAATTTTTTCAGCTTGTATAAATTGATTTAATTCATTAATACCACCTATAGAATTATATATACCAGAAAATATTAATCCATTTGTTTTTCTGTCTTCGTTGTATAAATTATTATCGTCTAATGTAGTAGATACAATAGCGCCTTTATCTATAATAACATCGTTAAAAGCGTCTTTAATTCTATTAGACTCTACACCATTTGCAAATGAATAACAATTAAACCAGTCTAACTCTATAGGGTAATTATGCAAGCGTAATACAACATCAATAACTAACTCGTTGTTATTATTAATATCATTTATATTATAGTCACCCTGTATTCTTAATGTAATAGTTTTTTCGTTGTAAGTAAACTGTAACAAGTCATTATCGTACAAGTCAACAGAAGTCCAAGTATCACTATAAATTCTAATTTGATTATTAGCGTTCATGCTAACAACTCTTGGATTGTCAGCGTCAAAAGCTGAAGTATTACTATTTGTTACTTGATCGTAATCAGGTAAGCTAACTATAGAACCTTTTTTTATTACGTTATCAAAATTTTCTTGATTTAAATCAATAGGAAACTCTTGACTAGCTTCGTAATATATATCTAAATCAATATTTTCTTTTGGTTCTGTTTCAAATATTCCAGGATTTTTAGAAAGCTCTTCGTCATCAAATATAGGTTCTATTATCTCAAGAGTATAACCTATTGCTTTTGAAACACCTTCATAAACAACATCACCGTTAGCCTCGTCAAGACTAGTTTGAGTAACACCATCTGTTTCAAATCTAGCAAATGGATCTGTGTTAGGGGAAAAACCGTTCATACCACCATCTGTAATAGGATTCCAGTTTATAGGTCCATCTAAAAATAATCTCCAAGTTCTAGTAAAGTTTTCAGGTCTACTATAAGCATTTAACACGCTGCTATTGCTTTGGCCATTGTATTCTAACTTGTAACCATTGCTAACAGCTATTATATTATAAATCGTACCGTCTGGATCATCAGCCCATCTTATTTTTTTACCAACAGCTAAAGAATCTACAAAGCTAGCTTCACCAGCAAATAGTTCATTTTTAGATTTATCTCCAACATCAAATATAGAAGGATCTCCATAATTCCAACCATCATTGTCAGAATAAATTCTTTCGTTATATTGATCTTGATCTTGTTGTAAATTATCAGGATCAGGCTCTAAACCTGTAATAGCTAATTCAATTCTAGATACAAAAGTATATGTTTGATAACCTACAGCAAGTCGCGATCTATTTTGGTCAGGATAAAAATTAGAAGAAAAGTTAGTGTGATCTGGACTAGAAAAAGTTCCGCCAGTATCGTTTATACCACTACTTTGTTGATCCCAATTATAATCATTTATAAACCAAACGTCTTGATAAGTTCCTATAGTAACATCTACATCTTGCGAAACTCTATCATCTGTCGTGTGTTCAGGTTTTTGTCTAGCCCAAGCACACCACTTATACCAATAATCCCAAGCATCTTGTCTTTGCGTTGAACTTGGAAATTGAGAGCTAAAAAAAGCAGAACTAAAGTCAGTATATTTAACACCATTTTCATGATAATTATTACCATTAAGAGTGGTTTGCCCATTTGAATGTATATCTAAAAAATCAGAACTTCTGTAATATATTTTTTTAGAAGTAGCAACTCTATATTCTGTTTCTTCTGTTGTAGTAGGGTTTAAATACTTATCAATTAAATCGTCTCTATATATTTTTACAAAAAATCTTCCATCAAATCTCGGTGAGTTTTCAACTCTTACTTTTTCAAATATAATACTAGTGTTGTCAAATATTTGATTGTTATCACTATCAACTATAAAATTAATATCAGTTTCAAACTTGTCTTCTATAGTAAAATCTATTTGAGTACCAGAAGCAGGTAAACCATCTGAGTCTAAAGTTGGAGATATATTTGTTATTCTATATTTTCTTGAAACACGATTTGAAGCGCTAGTACCAAAACTTACAAATATTTCTTCTGTTGTACCAAGATTATCTAAAAGTTTATATATATTATCTAAATTTGTATTTATAAAAGGATCATAGTTAACACTAAACTTATCTCTTGATTGAGCAGGGTGTTTAACAGAACTTGAACCAAATACATCGTTACCACTAGTATTACTGTGAAAAAATGTTCCTAAAGGTAAAAACTTTCTTTTTATATAATCTGGAGCTTGACTTTCTATTGCCAAAACTTTATATTTAGCAGACTCTCTTACTAGTTCATCACTATCAGAACCTTTTTTTAATATTAAAAAAGTGTCTTCATCAAGTTTATTTCTATCAGAAGAAGGAAAAGCTACCCATATATTACCGTCGTCAGCATCGTAAAAACGATCTATAGCTAAATTATAATATTCGTTAGCAGTTTCTTTAATATAAAATTTAAATCTTTTTGCAAAGCCAGGTGGATTATTTTTTAATCTAACATTAAGCTGGTTGTAATTAGAAGCATCTGTTTTTGATAGTTTTTTAATACCACTGTTACTACTAAGTATAGGTGTTTGTCTTCCAAACTCATCTATATATACTACACCTATTTGATAATCTCGCATAGATTTTAAAGATTTTTTAGGAACTCTAGCAGACTGCACGTCGCCGAAGTTTTTTAACGCTACTGAAAAATCAGCTTTTACATCTCCTAAATTATAGTTTTGTATATAGTTACCGTATACTAATCTGTTACCAGTTATTTCTTGAGCTAAAGCTTTTCTTGGAACTGAATCATAAGGTCTTAATAATTGACTAGCAGGTAAAGTAGCATATATAGTTTCTGATTTAACCTCATATCTACCTAATCTATTTAAATCATAAAAACTAAAAACTTCGTCTGTATTAGAGTAAGTCCAAGCATTTGAAATGTTATTATAAGGTTCTTCATTAATAAATTCGTCTGTTTTTTTAAGACTATCAACTACATAAACGTTAGCAGAGTTAGACTCTTTATATAATATTTCTACAGACACAACATCGTCTGGTATGTCTGAAGTTATAAATTCTTTTATAAATAATTGTGAAAGTTTGTTAGTCATACCAAGGTTGTAACCTTTTCTTGGTTCGTAATCAAAGTTACCTGGTAAAAAAGCTACTTCAGAAAAAGGAGCAAAAGTAGAATATTCTTTGTCTTGATATTTCCATCTGTAAGAAAATCTTGGAAATTTAAATTCAAATATTTTTTGAGTATCATCAAATAAATCAACAATAAAGCTAGGCGCTAAACCTGTGCTTGCGTCAATACCTATAGGTGTACGAGATGATATACTTATTATTTTACATCTAAAAGTTTGTTCAGTGCCGTTAAGCTCAGGTGTTCCAGATATTTGAAGTTTAACTTCAAAATCAGTAAGTGGTGTTGTTAAAATAGTATCTTCGTAACTTTGTAATATTAAAACATCTGATGCTCTATAATTTAAATTTTCATTATCAATAACTAAAACAACCCAATCATCTATTTTTTTATCTGTAAAATCAAAGTTAACAGACGCTGAAACATTTCCTTCTCTTCTACCATCTGACATTTCTAATACAGGTGGATATTGTGGTGACTTTTTAATTACTGTAATATCACTTTCTGTAATTTCAGGCGCACCAGTTAAACCTATTATACCTGGTATATTTGTTAATTTTGTTTGAGTATCAAAATCTACAGTACCATCTATACATCTTTGTATATTTATTTTTTTAGGCTCATTTATATTGTCAGTAAAAAATAAAAAATTATCTAATATGTTTATACCAGTTATAATTTTTTCACGATTAAAATTTAAAACGTTTTTGTTTACGTCTACTAAAACAGGTTGAATTACACCAGCTTTGTACTGTACAATTAAATCTTTAGTAGTGCTAGCTATAAACCAATATATAGCATCGTCTTTTTCATCGTTTACAATACCAACACATCTACCTTCATTATCACCTAAGCCAGCGTTAGTTTGGCCGTTAATTATTTGGTTGCCTAATAAGTTTTGTATAACACCAACGTCAGAACCATCTGAGGTAGAGATCTGCACGTTCATTGCGTCTCTATATTCACCATTAGGTATTATTCTCTCGTCAAGGTCTTTATTCATCTTACCTTGACTAAAAGTATTATTTATTCTAGGCATACGTTAGTGTTTAATCCACTTAGATTTTCCTCTAAGTATTTGTGTTATTTCTTCTAATTTTATATTTGAAAGTCTAAGTTTTGCGTTTCTTATTGCTGCAAACTTTTCTCTTTTAAATCTATTAACTATATATTCTGGTATATTTTTTTTACCAGATAATATAGCATGTGATATGTATTTGTACATCGCTTCTTCTGCAAACTTATGAACTTGCATTTCATCATCTTTACCAACACCATCACTTATATATTTTAATATTACAGTTTTGTTTGCTATATTAGAACCAAAGTGTATATTACCTCTTAAATCATCAATAAAAAAACTACCGTTAACTTGAGCGAACTGTGGGTCAATACCATACTTGTTGCCTATTATTAAATCATAAGTTCCGTCATCGTATTTATCAGGCTCTAAGTCTACTGGTTGAACTGATTTAAATCTGTCTCTTGTTGTTGAAGATTTTGGATCAACTTTTAAACTACCAGCATCTCCATCAAACTCAACTACTATATCGTCTATTGTATTTGTTTGAAAATATTCTGTACCAGTACCACCGCCTAACTGCGTCCAAATAGTTCTCATTTGTACAACAACATATAGTTTATCGTATTGTCGTACATTTATATTTAACAACTCTTTTTCTGTTTCTGTAGCATTACCATCGTCCCAAGTTATTACAGCAACGTCAGGATCTGTAACATTTATTTGGTGATTTGAATTTACAGTGTTATAAGGATTTGTAAAGTTACTACCAGGTATTGTACTTAATCCTAGTTTTATTATACCGTTACCGTGTATTGGTGTTGCGCCTGCAGCAGCAGAAGTTGCTCTAGCAGATAACGCTACAGTGTTATAATCTGATACGTCTATCTCTTGCCAACAAGCGTAAGCTCTACTAGCAACAGCGCCTTTATAATAAAAGTTGTTTGTAGTTATAGATAATTTACCATTTACAACTTCTATTTTATCTGGTATTGTTGTAAAAGGATAATTAGTAGGATCTGTGTAATGTAAAGAACCAAAACCACCACCTCTATGATTACTTCTTACAGTACTAAAAGTCCATGGCGAGTCTTGTAATGTTTCTTCAAAATCACCATTAATAACTAAATTTTCATCAGCTTGAAATATATAAGAACCATCTTCTTCTTGATCTAGTTTTAATGGGTTAGATGTTTTACTTACAGGATATATTATATGCTCTATACCAGAACTATCTACCCAAGTTAATTTAACATAATTAACATAGTCGTGTGGCAAAGGCATAGTCAATGATGGTGGTAAAACTATTTCCTGTGATTTTACAGATTTAAAAGTATCAAAAGATAATTCTTGTAAAGCTCTTTGACTATGAAACTGTACATCTGTTTTTCTTGCTTTACTTATAAGCTTGTCTTCACCAACATATACAACCATAAACTGATTAATAATATCTTCTAAAGTAACAAACTGATACCCACCGTAATCTCTACTTTCGTAATATTCTTTTTGAGTTTTGTTTTCTAATAATCCCATTTAATTAAGCTTTTTCTTGTTGAATAGTTTTTATTTCTTCTTGAGTAGCTATTTGATATAAGTTTGGATCCATAGTTATACCAGCTAATTGTAATATTTTAAATATTAAATTATTTTCTTCAGACTTATGTAGCTCAAAATCTACAGCGTTAGTACCGTCATATAAAGCCTGCTCATTAACTACAACATAACTCCAGTTAGGTGTTTTAGGTTTTCTTATGTAATCAGCAAAAACTTGAGATCTATTAAACTCATTTTGCACATCAAGTAAACCTACATAAGGTGATATTTTAATTCTATCTTTTTCAGGACCTGGAGCATAGTATCTTATAAATTTAGGGTAGTTTTGAGTTGGTCGTAACATTTTACTCGCGGTAATTTGTCTCCACTCTGATAGCGAGTCTATTCTATCTGCTATTTTTACAGAGCCATTATTTTTCCTTCTATATACAGTTTCAAGTTTGTACATATCAGATATATTGTCGTTTATCATAATATCGCCAAACTCATTAGCTAAAGTTAATGCTTTTTGTCTTATTTTAAAATAGCTTATTTTTTCTTCAATACTTGTTACAGGATCTGCTGATTTATTTTGATTACCTGGTATTCTACCAAACTGGTTTAAATCAAAAAAATATTGCTCAAATATATTCATTTGAGCTTGATCAGCAAACAAGTTAAATTCTTGTGGTGTAATGTAGCCTCTTTGCTCTTTATTAGCTATTGCTAATACTTTTTGATATACTTTGTCTATTTCTATCTCGAAGTTCATATTATTTTTATTTGTAGTTGCGATCGCCCCGTAGAGCGACCGCTTCTACAGTTTGATTAGTTTAATCTTTTTTCTATATTTGAGTATATCTCCATACCTTCGTCAGTTTTAAACCAAGCGGCTAATGCTGAATACGGGTGCTCATCAAATGGAACTGTCATTAGTTTTCTATCATTAGTGCCCCAAACAAAAGTTCGTTGATCTCCTGATAATCTAATAATTCCAAGCTCTGTAGCTTTAATACCAAAGTTTCTAAGTTGAACATTATCATCTTGAGCTAATTCTAAGAATAAAACAGGGTTTTTCTTAGCAAATACTAGTAAATCACGTTTAAGTTCTTTAGAACTCAACTCTGATACCTTAGAACCAATCTCAGCTCTCATAATAGCTTCTGCTAAATCAATATCCATATCTCTAGCTATCATTAAAGCTTCTATTTCATATTCTAAAATTTCAACTTCAGATTTAGCTTCTTCTTCAGCTTGATATTCATAAAACAAACTATCTCTTTCTGGGTGGTATAATGAAAGTAATTTTTGCAATACTGTTTTTTCTCTTGGTACCATTAAATAACCATTTCTAAAAACAATATGTTCTAATCTATGCTCACCAACCATTTCATCTACAAACGGTGTTCTTTGATTAGAAGTATACTTTAATTCTCTTTCATAACCTTTTTCTTCATCAAACCAATGTATGTTTGAAGATTTTATGCTATAACTAAGAGGTTTTCTATCTCTGTTTAAATAATAAATTCTATCTTTTACTTCCCACTTAGGTTTAGCAGGTTCAACTTTTTTAGGTTTTGATGTTTCAACAACTGGTGTTTCAACAACAGGCACCTCTACCTTTTCTGTTTTTTGTTTTTTTGCCATAATATAATATATAATAAAATTAATAAAAAAAGGGTCGAGGCCGAAGCCTCGATCCTTAATAAGTAGTTTACTTCATTAACATAAAGTTATTTGCACCTTGTACAACTAAACATCTTTCAGATAAATAGTGTATTTGCATTGCATCTAACTCAGAAGTAGCCGCACCAACTGAACCAGTAGTCCAAGTCTTCATACGTCTATTATCAGTTTGTGAAGCTCTAAATCTAACGTGTAAGAAAGGTCTCTTTAAGTTAGATCCTAGAGTTTGGTCATAAACTGTAGATACACCAGCTGGAATAATAACTCCTCTGATAGCATCTGTAGTACCTCTTTCGTTAATACTTCCTCTTGTAGCTTTGTCGTTTAAGTATCTGAAGTCAGACTTGTAGAAGTCATAAGAACCTCTTCTGAAACCAGAAAAACCTAAGTTTAATGCCATATCTTCAGAGTTGTTGAATACACCGTACGATGTACCACCAGCTCCATAAGAGTTCATTGAAGCTAACATATCGTCTATAGCTAAACTAGTAGCTCTATTAACAAACATCATGTTCTCTTCAATAGCACCTTGACTATCAAACTCAGCAAGTATTAAATCAAACTCAGCTAAATCAGTAGCAGCGTTAACACCAGTTACACCAGTAGTTACATTACCTCTATCTTCGATAGCTGCAAATAAACCTTCAGTACCTGATATTGCTCCTAAAGCAGCGTAGTCAGTGTCATTAGTACCACCAGCGTCAACAATGTGAGAGTTTGAATTAGTTTTCTCTGCTTCCATCATTGTCATTTCTAGGTAATCAGTAAAACGAGATCTTGTCTCACCTTCTGCTTTTAAGTACCATAAGTAACCTGATTGACCAGCTTCACCTGTAATTTCTACCCAACCAATTTGAGAAGCATCAGATCCAGAGATCTCATAAACATCTTTCATGATAATTGGTTTGTTAGTAAATGATTTGTGAGTTGGCTTTACAGTTCTTGTAGAACCTGTACCAGATCCGTAAGAACCTTGACCGTTAACACCTTTTTTAAACTCAGAACCAACAACTAATAAAGTAGCTGCTGTTGATGAAGCAGTTGCAATAGCTGAATCATCGTCAAAGTTTTCAACGCTATATGGTTGAGCTGTAATAGCTTCACCATTAACTTTAGTTACGTGAGCTTTTAAAACTCTACCAGCTACAGCTACTAATACGATGTCGTTTAATCTAACACCGTGGCTAGCTACAACGTAATCAGGCGCTGAACCTGCGTTACCGTCAATATCAGAAGTTACAGTAAATATAGAAGTACCTGTATTTAATGTACCTTTAACTGATATATGTAATCTTGACTGCTCAGACCAAATAACTTGATCAGCTGTCATAGACTCTTCTGCACCAACTTGAGCAAGAAAACCAGAAATTGTTCTTGGTCCGAAAACCTCAGCTTCTGCTTCAATCAAGTCTGGCACGTACTGTTGTGCCCACCCTTTAGTGTCAGCACTTGTAAAATCAATATAATTTGAGTCTAGTGTTTGCTTCTGTGAAGCTGGAACACTATTCAAATTAGTTCCTGCATTTATTGCCATAATTAATAATTTTTAAATTTGTTATTTATTGTTTTTAATTTTAAATTTAAAATCAGAAGAATTATCACCTAATACTTTTACTTTAATACCTCCAGCTTCAACTCCTCCAAAAGCTTGTCTTGGATTCATATCAACATTTTTAGATTTAGCTATACTATTTTTTAAAGCATCAGCTTTACCTTGTTCGTAGAAGTGTTTAGCAACAGCATCAGCGTTCATTGCTGTAAACAAAGACTTGTGATAACCCGCAGCATCTTCCATTTCATTGTTCTTGTTCAAGAACTTCTTGACAAAATTATTAATGTCGCTTTGTGTTTCCTTTACCTCGTTCGTGTTTTTAACGTTAAACCTATATCTTTTATCGCCAACATTGTATTCAAAACCTTTAAAGTTTTTATTAAATACATTTTCAGTTTTTAATTTAAATTCTTTAGTTTGACGTTCTACAACTTTTTTATTATCTTCCGACTCTTTGTTGTATCTATTAAAGAAATCTACAGCTTTCTGTTGTTCAGGAGTCAGCTTTGACCCAGCTTTAATTTCTTCATAGTATTTAGACTTTTGCCCGTCTAAATAGGCTCTAGCGCTGGCAACTTGCTCTTTTAACGCTAATTTTTTTCTTTTTATATCTCTTTCTTCATCAACCTCTTCATCAATTGCAAACGAGTCTTCCATCATAAAACTAATCTCATCATCAGTTAAATGTTTTTTTGTTTGCTTATAATATTCTCTTAGTACTGTATTGTCGTCGTACTCTGTATAATCTTGATTTAATCTAACATAATCTTGAACATCACCACCAGTTTCGTTCATAAAGTCAACTAGTTTTTGTATATTTTCAGGTAATGCTTCACCTGTCTCTTGAGCTTCAACTATAGCTTCTTTAGTTTCTTCAACTAACTCTTCTGCTTTTTCTTCAATCTGTTCATCTGTTATCTCTTCAATAACGGGTTGTTCAGCTTGAACTTCTTCGGTGACTTCTTCTTTTTCTCCGGTAAGTTCTTCAACGACTTTTTCGTTTTCTTCTTGAACTTCTCCGCTAGTTTCGGATTCGTCGCGTACAGGAACCTCATCTGTGCTTTGCTCTCGAACGGCATCTTCTTCTTTTTTTGGTGGGTTATTTAAATCTACTTTAGTTACGTTTTCTTGTGTAGTCTCTTCGACTACTGTTTTATTTGTTTCTTCCATAATATAATATAATAATAATTAATAAATTTTATCTAGGATCAAAAGAACCTAAATCAAAACCTCCGCTAACTATATCATTACCTGCAGACTCAAAGTTTTTAGGTGCTTTATCACCTTTTCTTTGATCTATAAGTTCACTTTGCTGCGTAGCTTGTATTCTAGTTCTTTCGTCTTTACGATCTTCTTTTTCTTTTTCTTTTGCTTTTGTATTTCTACTTTGAGCATCTTGCAACTGCATGTTCATTTGAAACTCTAGTTGCATCAACTCTTTTTTATGATTAACTTCTTGCATCATCTTCTTAAATTCAAGTTGAGCTTTAACTTGCTCTAGTTGAGCTTCTGCTTGTGCTTTAACTTGATTTTTTTGTATTTCAGCTTGAGCAGCAACCTGTTGTGTTTGTGCATTAGCTTGTGCTTGCGCTTGTATATTTTGTTGAGCTATTTGTTGATCTCTAACAATTTTCTTTTGTCTTCTTAATTTTAATAACTGATTAGCTAGTTTAATATTTTTTATTTCTCTAATATCTATAGCATCTTCAATATCTAAAGTTTGTTGAGCTAAAGAAGCTTGTATATTATTTTCAAGTCTAGCTTTTTCTTCTTCATCAGGTTGTAACTCTAAAAATATACCAAAATCATAAAGATATAAATCTTCTAACTCTTTAAGTGTTGCTAGATTATGTCCACCTATTTTTTGCATAAAAGCATTTTTAGTTGGAGAATATTCTAATATATCTGATATTCTTAGCGATAAACACTCTGCAGTTTCTGTAGTTAAATATAAACCAGCTTGCAATATATGTCTTGTTGCTGTGTTGCTATTTGCAGCAGCTAGTTTTTGTATACCAACTAAAGCGTTTGGATCTGGCACGCTACCGTCTCTAGCTTCGTTAAGCCCGGTAGTATCTCTAATCATTTGTAAATAATAATTATAGTTTGCTATTAAAGCTTGTATTTTATTACCACCACTACCACTTGTTATTTCTTGTATAGGTATTTTACCAGGATTCATATCACCGTCTTGTGTAAACGATCTACCTATAACACTACCTGTTTGGAAGAACATGTTTAAAGCTTCTTGTGGGTTGTAGTTTGTACCATTGCCTAAATCAACTTCTGCTAAACCGTCAGCATCAAGATAAACTCCATCAGGCACCATACGTGCCATAACCTGTTGTAGCTTTAAATGTGTAAGTTGTATCATGTCAGCAAAACCAGTAATACGTCTTACTAAACTTTCTATTCTACCTTTGTACATACGCGGTGCTACAAGAGAATAATTCATTTTTACTTTAGTATAATCACTTTTAGGACGCATCATGTTTTTAGATATTTCCCATTTTAAAAGTTTATTACTACCAAGTATCAAAGCGCCTTCGTATAAAACCTCTATATTTCTTTGTAACCTTGCAAAGTTACCTTCTTTTTCTGCAGGTGGATTAAATGTATCATCTTTTTCTATAGCTTTTTCTGCACCTGTACCAGTTTCTTTTACTTTGTAAACTTCGTTCATGTAAGTTTTATAATCAAAATATAAAACTTGAACTTTATTATTATCTTCTTCGTTATAACTATAACCTTGATTATAATTTGTTTTATGATAATATTTATTTTTAACTATATCTTCTAAATCTTCTTGCTCTAAAAACGGAAACTGTTTTGCTAATTCGTTTATAGGTATTGACTTAACTTCTCCAACATAATATAAATCTTCAAAATAAGGCGACTCACTATAAGAATATACTAAATCAGCAGGATCAACATATTTAATTGTAACACCTTCACTTGTATTAAAATCTGTTTTAACAGCACCTATACCAAGCACAGCTAAATCATAATAAAATCTTTTTCTTATTAAATCAAAGTTATTACCGTCCATTAAAACTTTTATAGCCTGCTCTTCTGCTAACTCTATATTTTGTTTATAACTCAACTGCATGTGAAGCTGTAACTCTTCTTCGCTATCAGGTAATTTTTCAGGATCTGTTTTAGTTAAGTTAATACCTGTATTATTTCTAACAAAAGCATCTAAGTCTTTAGCTAACATATCGTCAAGTATATTTTCCATATACTCAGTTCTTTTACTAACGCCAAAAGGATCTTGTGAATAAGCTTTTATATCGTATAATCTATCAGATAAACCATTAACAACTATATCTACAAATTTAGGTATAATAGGCACTGGTTTCCAGTCTAAATTTAAATAAGATAAATCACCATTTATAGATAACTCATCTTTGTATTTTTGTATTGATTGTTCGCCTCTAGCATAAAGCCTTAAGTTGTGAAAATTGTTTTGATTTGTAGTATATCTTGTGTTGCTATGATCTCTATAAAACCATTCAGTTTCTATTGCTTTAGCAACTTTTAAACCATAATCATAACTTAGCTTTTCAGCATCGCTTACTACTTGGCTTGGGAAATAACTTTTTATAACAGACTCTGCCATATATTTATTTTATTATTTTTGAACTATAACCGGTATTACTATACCTAGCTATATTTATATTTAGTTTTTGTTTATCTATGTTTGGGTTAGGTTTGTATAAGTGTCTGTTACAAGCCATAATAGCTAAACCAGAACTTATAGAAGCATCATAAGAAGTTCTTTTATTTATATCAAACTTAGCCCAATCATTTAATGTTTTGTTGAAATACATACTGCCAAAGTTTCCTGCTTGCATTTGACCTACATGACCTTGTATATACATTTCTATTGCAGCAGCGTGTGCTTGCTTTATATCTTCACTTGAATTTGGTATACCACCTATTTCTTTTTCTGCAGTTGATAATTTATTCCAAGACTTATCAGGCCTGTTCATGCTATAGCCTCTATAACCTCTACGCCTTAAATAGTATAATAATCTTGGTTTGTTATTTTCTGCAAGTATTGGCATGCCATAAAACACTAAAGCCATAAGCACATCTTCAAAAAATATCTCTGCAGTTTGTGGCCTTGCTATGTACTCAAGAAAAAATTGACTTGGCGGTGCATCTTCCATGCTAAACTTAGTTAATCCGTGTAAAGCACCTTTTGAACCTTTACCGTCTACAGTACCGCTAATATCGTAGCTGTCGCAGCCAAAAGCGCCCAAATGATCGTTGCCAGGGTATTTGCTTCCATTTTTTATTATTATTCTATTTTGTAAATTACTAGGTGGTACCCAGCTAATATTAAATCTACCTTTTGGGTCTGGATAAAATATTACTTGAGTATCTTTAACACCGTTAATCCACTGAAAGTTACCAACACTTAAAGCTGGTTTTACCTCTTCATTATAATCTATTTGTTCGTATATTTTAACTAAGTTAAATATACTATTTTTTGTTTCATCTCTAAATGCATGCTCTTCAGTTCTTGGAAACTGTCTGTAAAACTCGTTTAAAGCGTCTTGATCATTTTTTAAACCATCAGCTTCATTTTGCCAATGATCTATTATACCATAATCAATTAACTCTCCATCTGGTCCGTATACATCATTATCTGGATTATCAAAGACTGGATTTCCGTATTCATCAATAAATCCTTCGTAGTTCCACTCCATTGGGATAAAGAGAGAATATAAGCCAGACTTTGTCTGTCCATTACGATTTCGTCTTGATACATCTGAATCATTGTATAATTTTTTAAAGTTATCACCTCCTTTATCTAACGAGTTAGATGTTGAGCCCATCATGCACTTACCTACTATTCTACTACCTAAACGTAAACAAGTTTTTGTAACACGCCAGTTATTTAATATGTTGTCTGGTCTTTCCCACTTACCACTTTCATCGTGTACTAACAGTGTAAGCTTTTCTCCGTCATAACTGTTATCGCCTGTATTTTTCCAGTCAATAGTAGTATCAAGTCCAACCAAGTCTTCTTGCTGTTCGTTCGCAATAATTTTTTTACGAGTAAACTTACTCGCAGGTACACGGTAAGCAAGCTCAGACTTAGGTCTATCCATACCATCTTGTATCGGTTTAAAGAAAAACGGATAGTTAACAGATATTGGTACAACTTTGTC